>Ga0364920_10154_pt1 | contig 27444 bp, 17 predicted proteins | sample SorcelJu500001C8_FD_206961 | JGI IMG/M metagenome (GOLD analysis project Ga0364920, IMG submission 206961) | Enriched cells from Trout Bog Lake Hypolimnion, Wisconsin, USA - BchlTB.June20.5000.01.C8 | ecosystem: Environmental > Aquatic > Freshwater > Lake > Hypolimnion/Profundal zone | place: USA...
AAGAAGCATTCGACTTGCTCGAATCGGAGATCAAGCGTATTCGCGCGACGTACGGCCCGGCGGCGATTACCGGTTCGACCAGCTCGCACGCCGATTTCGGCCTGCTTCAGTACAAGATGGGTCCTTTCGGCCGCTTCTGGAACATGCTGGGCTACACGCAGCTTTGCGACAATCCCGATAGCTGGGAAGGCTGGCACTGGGGCGCGACACACGCCTGGGGCTACTACTGGAAGCTCGGCATCAGCGACAACTTCGACATGCTTGAAGAGGCTCTTAAGCACACTGAACTGATTGTCTTTTGGGGCGTCGACCCGAACACCAGCGCCGGCGGCTACAACGGCCAGGACGGCACACGCTGGCGCCTGTGGTGCAAAGAACTGGGCATGAAGATGGTCTTCATTGACCCGTGGTGTAACTTCACGGCCGGCACGTGGGGCGACAAGTGGATTGCTCCGCGCCCGGCGACCGACGCGGCAATGGCCGAGGCGATTGCCTGGGTCTGGATTACCGAGGATACATACGACCACGCCTTCGTCGAGAAGAAGACCTATGGCTTTGAGGATTTCAAGAAGCACATTCTCGGAGAAGAAGAAGGCGGCTTTGCCCGCACGCCGGAGTGGGCGGCGAAGATCTGCGAGATCGAAGCGCGCGACATCTACGCGCTGGCACGCCTGTGGGCCCAGAAGAAGACGATGCTGGCCACGGCATCAATCTACGGCGTTTCGGGCGCCTGCCGTCAGCCGTATGCCACGGAGTGGGCCCGCCTGATGGTTCTGTTGCTGGCCATGAAGGGCCTGGGCAAAGATGGATGCAACACCTGGGGCGGCGCTTCGATGGCTCCTCCGATGGACATGAGCTTCCGCATGTTCGGTTACTCGGACAACGGCTGGGATACCTTCGGTATCGTGGCCAAGGAGACTGCAAAGAACTCGGTAAAGCAAAAGACCTACCGTCTGCTGCTGCCCGAATGCGTGATGAACGAGAAGACCGAGTGGATCGGCGAAGGCTTTTGCGGCAATTCGCTGGAGCAGCAGTTGACCAGGAATGTGTGCCCGCTGCCGAAGGAGCAGGGCGGCGCGCCGATCAAAATGATTTACCGCCAGGGCGGTTCGTACATCTCGACGATGACCGATACCAATCGCTGGCCGAAGATGTTCCAGCACGAAAACCTGGAGTTCTTTGTAACGGCTGACATTCACTGGCAGTCGGAGACCAAGTTTGCCGACCTCGTTTTACCGATCTGTTCGGGCTTTGAGAAGGAAGACATCTGCGAACTGGGCGCGCCGGGCGGTTATGGCGCCAACGATATGGGCGCGAATTTCCGCGTTTGCATCTATATGAAGAAGTGCATCGAGCCGATGTGGGAGTCCAAGACCGACTACGAGATCTACTGTGAGCTCTCCAAGCGCCTGGGCTTCAACGATCGCTTTACCGAGGGCAACACCATCGAGGAGTGGATCAAGAAGGTCTTCTACAAGTCCGATCTGCACAAGCACATCACCTTCGAGAAATTCAAGGAGAAGGGCTACTTCGTGGTTCCGCCGCCGCCGCCGGACTTCAAGCGCGCGGTGTCGAACAAGTGGTACTACGAGGATCGCGAGTGCGATGTGGCCGATCACAAGAACCCGCTAAAAGGCACCGCCCGCGCCAAGATGATGGGCACGCCATCGGGCAAGATCGAGTTCACTTCGACCTTTCTGAAGGAGCACTTTCCGGATGACAAAGAGCGCCCAGTGATGCCAACATTCATGGAGCCGTGGGAAGGCAAGTACTCGCCAGAGGCGAAGAAGTATCCGCTGGTGATGATGACGCCGCACATGCGCTTCAGCTATCACACCCACCACGACAACAAGTCGCCGTGGCTGGACGAGATTCCGTGTCACCGCATCGTCAAGGAAGATGGCTACGCCTACTGGCCGATCCGCATTCATCACGTGGATGCCATGAAGCGTGGCATCAAGCATGGCGACATCGTCAAGCTCTACAACGATCGCGGCGCGATTCTGGGTGTGGCATGGCTCACAGAACGCATGAAGCCGGGCAACATCTTGTCTTACCAGGCGGGATCAAAGTACGATCCACTCGAGCCGGGCAAGCCGGGCAGCATCGATCGTGGCGGCTGCGTGAACCTGCTGACGCCGTCGCGCATGGTGTCGAAGAATGCTCCAGGCATGGCCTGCAACTCGGTCGACGTCGAAATTGAACGGTGGGAGTCCTAAGATGTCAAAGAACTATGGGATGGTAATTGACGTAGCGAAATGCAGCGGTTGTTACGCTTGCTTCCTCGCTTGCAAAGACGAGAATTGCGGGGAAGAATTTCCGGGATACACGGCCGGACAGCCCATGACTGGCCAGTACTGGATCAATCTCATTGAGGTTGAACGGGGCACATACCCCAAGGTCAAGTTGAACCACATTCCTGTGACTTGCGCTCAGTGCGAGAATCCCTCGTGTCTGCAGGCCAGCGAAGACGGCGCAGTCTACAAGCGCGAAGACGGCATTGTGATGATCGATCCGGTCAAGGCCGTCGGGCAGAAACAGTTAGTGAACGCGTGCCCATATCGTGTGATCTTCTGGAACAAAGAGAAGAACGTAGCCCAGAAGTGCGATATGTGCGCTCACCTGCTGGACGACGGTTACAAAACGCCTCGCTGCGTGGAGATGTGCCCGACGGGCTGCCTGACCTTTGGCGATCTGAACGACCCCAACAGCGAAGTCTCCAAGCTTGTGGCGGAGAAAAAGCCGTACGCGCGGCACCCTGAGTATGGAATGGGCGACAAGGTAACTTATCTGAACGTGCCGAAAAAATTTGTCGCTGGCACAGTGGTCTTCAAAGAGACCGACAAGTGCGCCGCAAAGGTCAATGTGACGTTGAAAGGCGACGGCGTCGAGATGAGCTATGTGACCGACGCCTTCGGGGACTTCTGGTTCGAGGGACTGGAGGGCAAGTCGGAATACACGGTAGAAATAGCGGCCGAGGGCTACAAGAAGATCAGCCTGAATGCCCGCACTCACAGCGATGTCAATCTCGGCGATCTGTTTTTAGAAAAGATCGCTTGAATCAAAGTATTTTTGTGTAGCAAGGTGAAAGGTAAGTATCAATGGCTGGCATCATATCTTTTGGCGCACATATTCCAATTCATCGTTTATCGAGATCTGTAATTGGTCAAAGCTGGGAGTCGCGCGGAACGCCGGGCGAAAGGGCAGTGGCGAATTACGATGAAGACAGCTTGACGATGGCAGTAGCGGCAGCGAGAAACTGCCTCAAGCATTTTGCAGGGAAGAAGGTAGACGCCCTGTATTTTGCGACTACGACTGCCCCGTACCTGGAAAAGCAGAGCGCGGCCCTGATAGCGGCAGTTCTGGCGCTTCCCGAAGAAACCCATACACTTGATTTCGGAAACAGCTTGCGCTGCGGAACAAGCGCAGTGAGCGCCGCACTGAACGCCATCAACAGCGGCGCTGCGGAAACCGTGCTGGTGTGCGCCGCGGATATAAGAGCGTTCCATCCCAAGAGCAGCCAGGAAATGTCCTGCGGCGATGGGGCAGTGGCCTTCCTGCTGGGCAAGGAAGATCTGATCGCTGAGATCGAATGGTTCGACTCGTACACCGATGAGGTTCAGGATGTCTGGCGCATTCAAGGCGAGCAATTCAACCGCACGGCCGAAGAGCGCTTCGTGCAGGATTTTGGCTATGGCCGCGTCGTGCGTAACGCGATTGGCAAGTCGCTCAAGAAGCGCAACGCCGCAGCCGATCAGTTCAGCAAGGTATGCGGGAATTTTACCGATCCGAGGTCGATTGGGAAGGTGATCGGAAAGTTGGGCTTCAAGCCGGAAGAGCAACTGCAGGGCGAACTGAACCAGAACGTAGGTGACACCGGCTCCGCAATGGCGCTGATGAATGCGGCTCTGGCTTTGGAGAGCGCCTCTGCCGGCCAGAGGATTCTGGTGGCAGGCTACGGAAACGGCTGCGATGTTTTCAGCATCAAGACTACGGATAAGATCGCCAACTACCCGTTCGGCCGCAAAATCGGCGATCAGATCAATCAGAAGATCATGATGAGCAGCTATAACAAGTTCCTCATCTGGCGGGGGCTGGTCGATGTCTCACTGACTCCGCGGCCGCCGTTGAACGAACGCCAGCCAACGCCGCCGGCGCAATGGCGCGAAGTGAAGTGGGAACTGACTCTCTCCGGCACTAAATGCCAGGAGTGCGGCACGATTCAATATCCTCCGCAGCGCGTTTGCATGAGCTGCAAGATCAAAGACAAGATGGATCGCTATTGCTTCAACCGGATTCCAGCGAAGGCGGTCACCTTCTCCCACGACTACATTATGGAAACGCTGGATTCTCCGGTGACGACAACGGTTGTGGACTTCGAGGGCGGCGGGCGCATGATCTGCGACATGACCGATCGCAAACTCGATGAGGTTGTGGTGGGGATGGATCTCGAAATGACCTTCCGGAAACTTTACTCGGTCGGCGGCATTAACAACTACTGGTGGAAGTGTACGCCGGTGCGCAAGTAAGGACGGATTAATATGGAAAGCATCAAAAATAAAGTAGCCATTGTCGGAATGGGCTGTGTCAAGTTCGGTGAGAACTTCGACAAGAGCATCGACGACATGTTGATTGACGCCGCTTATGAAGCTTACGCCGACGCCGGTATCGAGTCGAAAGATATTCAGGCGGCATGGTTTGGCAATCTCTGGGCGGGACATACCGGCCAGATTCTTGCTACACCGCTCAAGCTCTCTTACATTCCGGTGACGCATACAGAAAACGCCTGCGCGACGGGTTCTGAAGCTCTTCGTGGCGCTTGTTATGCGGTTGCGGCCGGCGCTTGCGACATCGCTCTGGCCATCGGCGTGGAAAAGCTGAAGGATACCGGTTTCATGGGCCTTCCGCAGACCCGGCCCAATGCCACCTGGAGCTACAGGCTTTCATCGATGACGGCTCCGGCGGGCTTTGCTCTGATGGCGACTCGTTATTTTGCCAAGAACAACTTGAGCCTAGAAGAAGGCAAGCGGCTGCTGGCAAAAATCGCTGTCAAGAACCACCACAACGGCTCGCTGAGCCCTAAGGCCCAATTCCAGAAGGAAATTACCCTAGAGACGGCCATGAAGGCGCCGATTGTCTCTTCCCCGCTCGGCCTGTTCGATTGCTGCCCGGTCAGCGACGGCGCGGCGGCGGCCATCGTGGTCCGTGCTGATATGGCCAAATCTTTCCGGCCTGATCCGATCTACATAAAGGCCATGCAGATTTGCCAGGGACCGAGAGAGGGTTTCATGAGTCCCGCGTACGACTATGCACACGTCGAGGAAACACGGCGCGCCGGCGTAGCCGCTTACAAGGAGGCCGGCATTGGTAACCCGGCTCAAGAGATCAGCATTGCCGAAGTTCATGATTGCTTCACGATTACCGAGTTGACCATCATGGAGGATTTGCAATTCAGCTTGAGCGGCAAAGCGCCTGAAGACATCGAGAGCGGAAGATACGAAATCGGCGGCGCATTGCCGATTAACACCGATGGCGGGCTCAAGTGCTTCGGACATCCGATAGGAGCAACCGGCTTGCGAATGATGTACGAGGTGTACAAGCAATTGCAGGGCAAGGCCGACAAGAGGCAGATCAAGAACCCGATCATCGGGCTGACTCACAACCAGGGCGGCGAACCGGGAGCGGCGGTAGTCAGCGTCGCTATTGTGGGGAACGAGAAGTGACTTGGCACCTATGCTATTAAGCGTGGAGACCCGGTCTTTGTAAGTAATAGCCGAAGAGCGCAGTAATGGTATTACCGTTTGGATTTTGAATTCGCGGCAACTAATGGAGATTCCGAGATGAGTGAAAAAATTTTCACACAATGCACGGTTGGCGGACCTGTAAAGGTACATGTCGAAAATGGCCGGATCACAAAGATGCGGCCCATCGTCTTCGACGATAGTCAGGATGCGCCATCGTGGCATATCCATGCCCGGGGAATGGACTTCGCTCCGCCTCGCAAAACTACCCTGAACGCATACGTGGTACCCGAAAGAACACGCGTATATTCTGAAAACCGCATCAAGTATCCATATCGCAGGAAAACATTTGACCCCAAAGGCGAGAGAAATCCGCAAAATCGCGGCAAGGATGAATATGTTCGTATAAGCTGGGACGAAGCGATTGATATCGTTTCTTCCGAGATGATTCGGATCCGGGAGAAGTACGGCAAGGCAGCCATTACCGGCATGACTTCGTCGCATCACAACTGGGGATTTCTGCACTATAAGATGGGTCCGTTCGGTAGGTTTTTCAATCTGATTGGATATACCAACCTGCTTGACAATCCTGACAGTTGGGAAGGCTGGCAGTGGGGCTCGGTCCATTCCTGGGGATTCCACTGGCGCCTGGGGCACAACGAGCCCTTTGGTCAGCTAGAAGATGCGCTCAAGAATACCGAACAGATCATTTACTGGGCTGTAGATCCTAATTCCACCTCCTATATGTATGGAGGCCAAGATGTATCCATATGGAAGAGCTGGTTCAAGAAACTGGGAATTAAATCAGTATTTATTGACCCTTATTGCAATGCGGGCGCTTCGATCTGGGCGGATAAATGGATTGCGCCGCGGCCCGGCACGGATGCTGCGCTGGCTGAAGCGATTGCCTATGTCTGGATCAAGGAAGGCACCTACGACAAGTGGTTTGTAGAAAATCGTACAGAGGGATTTGAAACCTTCCGCGCCCACATTATGGGAGAAGACGGCGGCAGTCCCTGCACCCCCGAATGGGCGGCCAAAGAGTGCGATTTGTCGGTGTCCACGATCGTTTCGTTGGCAAGACAATGGGCGGCCAAGAAGACCATGCTCTCGGTGGGCACAATCCATGGCGCTACCGGAGCAGCTCGAGCGGCATACGGAACCGAATGGGCAAGGCTGTGCGTGCTGCTGATGTCCATGCAGGGCATGGGAAAACCCGGCGTCAACTGCTGGGGTGGTGCGTCCAGCGGGCCACCGATGAATTTCGATTTTAATTTTCCCGGGTATTCTGCAAACGGATGGGATGCTTTTGGGATCGTAGCTAAGAAGTCCTATTTCCCTCACGGCAACCCGGTCACACAGAAAGCCTATCGCCTTCTGCTGCCGGAGATTGTCATGAATCCGCCGGTATCCTGGACGGGCGAAGGGTTCTGCGGAGAAAACATACAACAGCAGTTCAAGCACTTCACATGCCCCGAGCCTGGTCCTGACGGCGCTCCCATCAAGATGATTCATCGCCATGGAGGGTCTTTCATCAGTTCCATGGTCGATACCAACAAATGGGTCCGGATGTACCAGAACCCCAATCTGGAATTTGTTGTGATGCAAGATTGCCACTGGCAGAGTGAAACAAAATTCGGAGATATTCTGTTGCCGGCATCTACCAATTTTGAGCACTCCGACATCTCGGAGTGGAACAGCGCGGGGGGATACGGCCACTATGAGATGAGCCATAACCATCGCGTGATTATTTACCAGCATAAGTGCATCGAGCCGTTGTGGGAGTCAAAACCCGACTACGAAATCTATACGTTGCTGGCGGAAAAACTCGGCGTCAAGGAGGAGTACACCGAAGGAAATTCATTTGAAGACTGGAACCGGAAAGTCTTCGAATATTCGGATCTTCCGAAATATGTGACGTTTGAGGAGTTCAAAGAGAAGGGGTATTTTGTGGTTCCGCCGAAAGCGGACGACAAGGATAGCCCGGTAGCCATGCGTTGGTTCTATGAAGGCAGGCCTTGCGATACACCGGATCGCCTGAATCCCAGATTGGGGACCGATAAGGCCCACCTTCTGGGGACGCCCAGCGGGAAAGTTGAATTCGTATCCAGAAGCCTGACGGAGTTCGATAAGAACGATAAAGAGCGTCCTCCCATGCCCAGATATATTCCGTCATGGGAGGGGCACAGAACCGAGCTGGCCAAAACTTATCCGCTTCAGCTCATAACGCCGCACCCAAAGTTTTCTTACCATACTCACAACGACAACAAGACCGCGTGGATTGATCGCATTCCGCAGCATCGGATTGAAAAGGACGGCTACTCCTGGTGGCCGGTGAGAATCAGCCCGAAGGATGCGGCAGCCCGCGGCATCAAGCATGGTGACATAGTCAAAGTCCATAACGACAGGGCGGGCGTTTTGTGCATAGCATACCTGACGGAACGCATTCGTCCCGGAACTGTACATTCGTATGAAAGCGGCGCCAAGTACGATCCGCTTGAGCCCGGCAAAGCGGGAAGCATCGATCGTGGTGGGTGCATGAACCTGTTGACCCCGGGCAGGCTGTTGTCCAAGAACGTTCCAGGAATGGCCTGCAATTCATGTCTCGTTGAAATTTCCAGGTGGGAGAATTAATCATGCGCTTAGGGATGATCATAAAGTGCGAAGAGTGTATCGGCTGCTACAACTGTTTTTTAACCTGCCAGGATGAATTTTGTGGCAACGCATACGAGGGTTACGCCGCGGCCGCTCCAAAAGAAGGGCACAATTGGATGCGGATTTCGGAAATGGAAAGGGGCCAGTACCCTCGAGTTAAAATGGCCTACACACCAAAGACCTGCATGCATTGTGAAGATGCAAAATGCATTGAGGCGTCGGAGAACAATGCAGTATACCGGCGCCCCGACGGAATTGTAGTCATTGATCCCGTGAAGGCTGTCGGCCAAAAGCAAATTGTCGGCTCCTGTCCGTACCGGGTAATCGAATGGAATGAAAAGGAACAGCTGCCACAGAAGTGTAATATGTGCGCGCATCTGCTCGATCGCGGCGAGAAACAGCCGCGGTGTGTCGAGTCCTGCCCGACGAATGCCATCATATTTGGCGACCTCGATGATGACAAAAGCGAAATTGCGCAGCTCATAAAACAAGGCGCTACCGCGCAGCTGACGCCGGAATTCCATCTGAAAGAGAAAGTGCGCTATACCGGGTTGTCTAAGCGTTTTGTCGCGGGCACAGTAGTGTTCAAGGATAAAAACGAGAGCGCCATAAACGCACTGGTTGAAATATGCGGCAAGAAAGAAACAAAACAAACCAGGGCCAACGAGTTTGGCGATTTTGAATTTGAAGGGTTAGAGGTTAACGAATCTTATAACCTGAAGATCAGCCACCCCGGTTACGAAGAAGTCAAACTGCAGTGTTCAACCTCTGCGGATACACACATAGGTGAAATCTACCTCACCCCGCAAGTTTAACTGAGGGTGAATCCCCGGGAGAGATAGTTCATGGCGTCTGCAACTGCAACGACCTATAACCGGCTTGTTAGTCCTAAATCGATCGTGATCGTCGGCGCAAGCAATAACAAGAGCAAGCCGGGCGGTAGCGTTACCAGAAACGTAATGGGTAGCTCTTATAACGGCGACTTGTACCTGGTCAACCAAAATGCCGAGGTGATCGACGGAAAGCAGTCGGTTTCAAAAGTTGAGGATTTGCCCGACGGAATTGATCTGGCCATTATTGCCATTCCCGCAAAGGGCGTCTATGAGCAAATCCAGAAACTGAGCGCAAAAAACTGCAAGACCGTTCTAGTGCTTACAGCAGGATTTGGAGAGACTGACGAAAAGGGCAAGGCGGAAGAGAAAAGGCTGGTAGAACTGGCCGACAAGGAAGGGCTGACCATGATCGGCCCCAATGTTGTCGGGATTGTAACGCCAAATTATTACGGAAAGTTTGCAGGGATTCTTCCCCAACTGCAGAAAGGCAGCATCGATGTGGTAAGTGCCTCCGGCGCCACCATTGATTACGTAATGGAGCAGGCGGATCTAAGAGGGCTAAAGCTGCAAAGTGTCTTCAGCATGGGCAACTCGGCGCAGATCGGCGTTGAAGATGTAATCGAGATGCTCGACGAACACTATTGCGATGAAGATGCAAAAGTGAAAATCATCTATATGGAGGGCATTAAAAAGCCCGCCAAGTTGTTAAAACATGCCCGGAGCCTGACGGAAAAGGGCTGCATCCTGGTGGGCATCAAATCGGGCGTGTCAGACCAGGGAAGCCGAGCCGCGGCCAGCCATACGGGCGCAATGGCTACCTCCGATACAGTGGTGCAGGCGCTGTTCGACAAGGCGGGCATCATCCGTGTGCGCAGTAAGTATGAATTGGTTGAAATTGGTTGCGCTCTGGATGCGTTGAAGAATCGTACCGAAATTAAAAATGTTTGCGCCATCACCGATGCAGGCGGCCCCGGAGTCATGCTGACCGACGAACTGAATCGATACGGGTTGACGCTGCCTCCGCTGAGAGAAAACACCCGGAAGCGGGTTGCTGAAGTGATCCCCGCCTTCGGATCGGCGGCGAACCCTGTCGATTGTTTACCCACCCAAACCGGCCAGCAAATTGCGAGCATCATCCGAATCCTGGCAGAAGAAAAGGAAGAGATCGATGCAGTCGTGGTTCTGACCGGCAACTCGATGCTCTCCGATAAGTGGGAATGTTACGCGGAAATAATCAAGGCGATAGACGAGTCACCGATTCCTGTGCTGCCCGTGCTGAGTGCAGTATCCACAACAAAGGAGTTATTGGAAAGATTCAAGCAGGAAGGAAAAGCGTATTTTGTCGATGAAGTTCTGGTTGGAACGGCACTGGGACAGATTCGCAACCGGATGCCGCTCTATAAGCCTGAAGCGGAGCTGCGGAATTACGATAAGAAGAAGCTGACTAAACTGCTCGAAGGCAAGGAAGGCGTTCTGACGCCTGATGTATGTGATCAGTTGCTCGATAGCGCCGGTTTCAAAAGGCCGCAGAGCATTGTAGTCAAGAGCAAAGCACAAATTCATGATGTGGCAAGAAGCATCCAATGGCCGGTAGTTGTGAAGGTGATTGGTCCGTTGCATAAGAGCGACGTCGGCGGCGTCATGGTTGGCGTAAAATCCGAGGACGCGTTGGAAGGCGCCTGGGGCAAAATGTCGAAGATTGCGCAATTCGACGGCATCTTGATTCAGCAAATGGTTTCTGGCACCGAAGTGATTCTGGGCGCCAAGAAAGAGGAAGGTTATGGCCACCTCGTAATGTTCGGCCTGGGCGGAATCTTTGCCGAGGTCCTCAAAGACAGCCAGTTCGCACTTGCACCTTTAGGCCTTCAAGAAAGCGAAGTTTTAATCCGGAAAATCCGATCCATCAAGATGCTGGAAGGCGCCCGTGGACAGAAGGGCATGAATATTCCGCTGCTGGCAGATTTTCTGACGCGATTGGGCCAACTGGTTTGTGATTTCCCGCAAATTTCCGAAGTTGATTTCAATCCAGTCAAGGGCGAGGATGAAAACCTGTTTGTCGTTGACTGCAGGATTATCATTTAAGCCAAGAACTGTTTCGAGTTACTCGGCAAGCATAAGGCTTGCCCCTTCAATCACTGATCTGAAAGGAAGTAATTATGACCATCAAGTTGCCGAACATCCAGGATTTTTTTGATCTAACCGGGAAATCAGCCCTGATTACAGGTGGAACAGGTTCCCTGGGCAGTGTGGCTGCCAAAGCACTTGCGGGAGCCGGCGCTCATGTCACCTTGGCCGGTGGCAATCTGGAAAAACTGAACGAATTGGTTGAAGAAATCAAGGCAGGCGGTGGTAAAGCTTGCAGCATCAATTTGCGTCCCGATTCAGAAGAGCATGTGGACGCCATCGTCAAGTCTGTTGTTGAGAACCAGGGCGGCCTGGATATTCTTATGGTGGCCTCAGGCTTCAACAAGCCAGGCAACTCGCAACAGGCGACTCTTGCCGATTTTGATTTGGTCCAGGATGCCAATGTTCGCCAGACTTTCCTGATCTGCCGCGCCGCCGGAAAGACGATGATCGAGCAGGGCCGGGGAGGGAAGATCGTGATCACCTCATCGGTTCGGGGCCTCATTGCGACCAATAATTCCATTGCGTATTGCACTTCAAAAGCAGCCACTGACATGCTGACCAAGTGTCTCTCAGCTGAATTTGGCCCCAAAGGCATCACGGTCAATGCAATTGCGCCGGCTCTTTTCCGTTCGCCGCTGACGTCATGGCTGTATGAAGATACTCCGCGCGCAAACGAAGTGAGAAAAAGTATTGTGCAGCGTATCCCTGTGGGAAGACTTGGCGAGCCTAGCGATTTCGCAGGCTCTGTAGTGTTCCTTAGCTCCCCGGCGGCTGATTTTATCAATGGACACATTCTGTATGTGGACGGCGGGTTTGTGACTGTATAGGTTGTTCAGCGCAGCAGGAGTGATGGGGCGGATGGAAAGCTTTCATCGCTTCTGCTGCTATTCCAGCGATACTGCTAAGTACGAGATTTAACAAGAATAGAATTCCAAGAGGCTGCATAATGCTTGCTATGGCAAAATCGACCGAAAACAAAGCCCTCGACTACAGTTCGGTTCAGAAGGCTATTGGAATCCTTCTGTCATTTATCCCAGAGAACAAGCCTATGGGGAATCTGGAACTGAGTAAATCTCTTGGGTTGAACAAATCGACGGTTAGCCGATTGACGCACGTTCTCGTTCACTATGGATTGATTCAGCAGGATGAAGAGACCAAAAAGTATGAGTTGGGCAGGACATCCGCACTTCTCGGAATGGCCGTCGAAGTATCTCAAAACGAGCGTCTGGCCCAACTGGGGCAACCGTACGTTGATTACCTGCGGGATACCGTGGAGGAAAGCGTTTGTCTGGAAGTGCTGGTCGCCGACCGTGTCAAACAGATTTGTAAAGCAGTAGGACCCCCACCGCTCAGCGTGACTTTTCCGGATTCGCTTCCCATGCATGTTGCCGCCGGTGCAAAAGTGATTTTAGCGTTTTCAGACCATGAATATATTGATAGTATGATCAACGGCGATTTCACAAAATTAACAGACAATACTATTACTGATTTCGAAGTCTTCAAAGACCAGCTCAACGAGGTCAGGCAGAATGGGGTTGCCTATGATCATGGAGAAGCCAATGCTGGTGTTCATACTGTTTCGGTGGCAGTATTTAACCACCTGAAAAAGCCTGTTGCCGCCATATCGATATGTGTGCCTGCAAATCGGATCCATAAGATAATAGATTCCGATAATGTCAAACTACTGAAAAATACGGCAATGATTGTATCTGATCGTCTATTTTACGCAATCCCGGGCAAGTAGAAGACTGCATTGCCGCTACTTGCCTCTTCCTCTGCGCGGGCTTTTTGTTCGCCAGTTCATCTGTCCGCTGAGTACCATTTCAATCAAATCGCGATTGGGTGATCGAGGTAAGGAGAGCAAATTTATGAGTCTGACAAGACGGACTTTTCTGAGAAACAGCTTCACCGCTTCAGCTGCGGCTGCCGTTATAGCGCCCGTTGGCAAAGAAGCCTGGGGCCAGGTTCCCGACGATTCTTTCGCACAGACAGGGATGAGTGTCACGGAAGACTCTGTCCCTCGCGCTGCGCAGATCTCTATCAGTGATCTGCTGGAACACGGAGCGCATATGCGCCCGGGCCAGAAAGTGCTTTTGATCGCCTATCTTGATGGCCTTTATGGCGGCGACAATCTGGTTGACCGCCAGGCCATTCATTGGATTCAGCGCGCGGCCGAAGAGCGGGGCGCCAAGGTTGAAGTGCTGTGGGTGGATGAACCTGCGCGTGAAAATGCCTGGGAGTTCCCTGATAAGGTGCGCGCGGCTATGGATCGTAGCGATCTGGTTATCAATCACTCCTTCGATTTAACGATGGAAGAGATTCTCGCCTTTCGCCAATACGTCGAAAGGGAACGCAAAATGCCTATGGTGCGCAACTTCGCCACTACGGCACCCTTGCTTTGCACTGCCTGGGCTCAGACACCGCAGGAACTGGTCAGCGAAATCCGTTACCAGGCGTCATCAAAGATCAAGACGGGACTCAAGTGGGAGCTCACAGATCCAAACGGAACACATTTAGAGGGATTGATCGAGTCGTCGCGCATTCCCGGAATGGCTTATGGGACGCGCCGTGAAGAAGGAGGCAGCTACCTGCCATGGCCCGAATGGGTCGTTCCGCCCATCGCTCTGAGTGAAACCTCCGGGATCTTTATCTTCGACCGTATGCTCAGTTGGTGGTCGCGCTATATTGGCATCTCGCCGTATTTTGCAACGCCCGTGACTCTGACCATTAAGGAAAATCGGATAGAGAAAATCGACGGCGGCGAAGAAGCCGATGCCATCCGCCGTTACATGGCCGCACTGCATGACCGTCTTGGTGAAAGCACTTACACCTTTGACACTCTGCATTTTGGCGTGCATCCGCAGGCCCGCGCTGCTCCGCAGCAATGCTCCAGCGTGCTCTATCGCCGGCTCATTGAGCACGCCGACAGTCATAATCTGCACGTGCATGTCGGTTCTCCAAAGGCGAATGCGCAATATCCTTATTGGCCTCACATTACGGGAGATGTACGCCACGCAACTTTCCGTATTGGCGAACATATGGTTTACAAGGACGGCCACCTCACGGCTCTCGACGATCCTGCAGTGCTAGCCGTAGCAGCGCGCTATCCCGGGCGCCCGGGCTTGAAACCAGAGCCATTCCAAGGTTAAGCGGGAAAGGCTGAAGTCCCGAATCAGTGGAGTGGAAAGGCTGAACGCGCTGCTCTGCGAATCAATGCACAGCTGACCGCCGCGTGACCAATTCCCTTGAATCCGTTCAATTTGGAATAAGATTTGGACGAAGATGAAGAGAAGAAGGCATTAACATTGATCTGAGATCGGAGGCGGCAATGGAACCATTCCACATACATATTTTTGTCTGTACGCAGCAGAAGCCAGAGGGCGTTCCCTCCTGCTCAGCCAATGGGTCGCTCGCCCTGCTCGGCGCGCTGGATCGCGAGATACAGGCCCACGGATTAGTCAACGAGGTACAACTCACCACCTGCGGATGCATGGGACTGTGCGATGAAGGTCCCGTGATGGTCGTTTACCCGGAGGGTGTCTGGTACCGGCGTGTGCAACCATCCGATATCCCTGAAATCGTCAGCCGGCATTTGTGCAGTGGCATGCCCGTCGATCGCCTGATATGGAAAGATGCATCCGCAATGAAGGCTATGGCGGTTGAACATGGGGAACGTTTTCGCCAAGCCGCAGCGGCTCGCGAGAAAGCAGGAGTTCTTCCCGACCGCCTGAATGAAATGACCCGCGGCTTCATGCCAAGCCGTTGCATTCTCACGGCGCTTGAACTCGACATCTTCACCGCCGTCGGGGACGGAGCGAATGCTGAACAGATTGGGGCGCGGATTCACGCAAATACACGCGCAACAGAGATATTGCTCAACGCGCTCGTTGCACTCGGACTGCTCTCAAAGAGCGGCAACAAGTATAAGAACACACCCGAGACGGCCCAGTTCTTTGTTCAAGGCTCTAAAGATAACCATCGCGACGGATTGCTGCACACAGCCAATCTCTGGTATCGCTGGAGCACGTTGACTGAGACAGTGCGGCGAGGAACCCGCATACCAGTTACTGGAGCAGGCAGCGCTGAATGGATAGCTAACTTCATCGCGGGTATGCAACGCAATGCCAAGGATCGCGCACCGCTTGTGGCTAAAGCCCTTGGTACAGCAGGTGTTCGCCACATTCTTGATCTAGGCGGCGGATCGGGCGCTTATGCTATTGCGTTCGCAAAGGCATCCCCGAATGTGCATTGCGAGATACTTGATCTTCCTGAGGTGGTGACGCTCACATCCGAATACATCAGCAAGGCTGGCGTTTCAGCACAAGTCAGCGTTCGCGCAGGAGACATGCTCAATGACAATTTCGGTTTCGGCTACGACATCATCATGCTGAACGCGATCTGCCATATGTTTTCCGCGGAGCAGAATCTGGACATCTTCCGCCGCGCCCGCCTGGCACTCGCGCCGAACGGACGCCTGGTCGTTCAAGACTTTATCCTCAATCCAGATAAAGCCGGGCCTCAGCACGCGGCACTGTTCTCAGTGAACATGCTCGTCGGCACCGATGCCGGCGCCACATATAATGAAGCCGAATATGCTGGGTGGATGAAAGCTGCTGGATTCACCGAGATACACCGGATCAAGCTAACCGGTCCCAGCGACCTGATTGTGGGTCAGGTGAAATAGGGATTATGGCTAAAACCAATTCAATCAATTATGACGCCGTCTGGGAGTATGTCACCACAGAGTTTCAATGTGATCGTGATTCGATTCACGGACCAAATCACTGGCGACGAGTTGAACGGAACGCCTTGAAGATTTCCGCCAGTAATGGCGCAAATATAGACGTGGTGAGGCTTTTTGCCGTTTTTCACGATTCGCGGCGAGTTAACGATTCTGTGGATTTTGGACATGGTGAGCGTGGAGCCAAATACGCAGCAAGCCTGCGAGGCATCCTATTTGATTTATGCGATGAGCATTTCGAACAGTTGTGGTATGCCAGTGTTTACCATACAAACGGACAACTGAGCGACGACCCTACGATCGGGGCATGCTGGGATGCTGATCGCCTAGACCTTACCCGCATTGGCCTGACTCCCAGGGCAAAATTTATGAGCACCGCACTTGGGCGCAGATTGTGCCCTCTAGAGTTGGCACAGTAGTGACCTCAATCGCGTTTCTTTGAGTTTGCGATCCGCATGGCGAATGCGTTGACGTTAAACGCTATCGAGCTTTAGATTCCCAGGCAAATGGCATATCCTCTCTAGTTCCATTGCACACTGAGCGCTTTTCTGGGAGGTACCAATCGATAAAAGTACTTACGCTCTCCGAGCATCAGGCCACCGCATACGACGTATCCTTCAGGGACCAATAGTGCCTTACGGAGGGGGGCATGAACGCCAGCTACGTGAGTCAGGTACCCGGCCCAGCAGACCCCCAAGCCTCGAGCCTCAGCCGCCAATTCGAGAAAGGTCAGGGCAATGGCGCAATCCTGCTTGCCCCATCCATAGTCTGCTGGGGCACAGGCCACAACGACCGTGGGAGCCCCACGCAAAATAAAATCATATCCCCCATTCCATTGCGCCAACCTTGCTGGACTGAAGTCTGAAGTACGCATCCAGTTCATAACCTCCGCAGATAATTCATGCACCTTTGCCCCACCCTCTACGACAATCCAGTGCAACTTCTGGGAATTGGAAGCTGTTGGAGCCCGTCTTGCCACATCCAGCAGCGCCACCAATGTCTCTTTGGCGATGGGCCTGTCCCTGAACTCCCTTACCGACCGCCTGCTATTCAGAAAATTGTCGATCATTGCCGGATCAGGCAGATTTCTGGATGCAGGCAAGAAGGGTTCCTGCGGCAGACCAGCATGGGTCAGTGCATCATGGGGGCACACGGCAACGCAGTGACCGCAGAGTATGCAATTACCCTCTGGGTCTTCTTCTGGAATACCCTTCGCATTAAGAGCCAGCATCTTAGCAGCACAAACTGCCACGCACGCTCCGTCTCCCTTGCACAAATTTACATCAACAATAATCTGGCTCACGGTTGTTTCTCTCCTTGCGAACTCCGTTTATCTTGCTCTGTATGATTATTCCTCGCGACTTCCTTCTATGGCGGTCACGATTCGTTTCTGTTTTCGATAGACGTTTGCAACCGCCAACGTCCATAAAGGAACCAGATCAACTCCGGGCACAAGCTTGGCAACGAACGAGGGCAGAAATTCCCAATGCCAGCCAAGAAGATAAATTAGCACGGCCCCAACGCCGAGATCCAGTATGTCATCAGCGGGCGATTCCGCTCCTTCGACGAATAAAGGAAAGACGATTATCTGGAGGGCATCCGCGATGATCGCCAGCACCATGGCGACTCGAAGGCGCGGACCCGGCGAGATTGTAATTGTGCCGCGATTCATATCAGCCTGCCGCCTTCATCATGTTGCTTAATCTATCTATTTTACGATGCGACCGCCGTCTCTTGCACCTTCCGATGTGCCAACGCACCTTCAATAACTCCTTTCCTGCCAGTCTCCTTCATTACCTCTGGTACGAAATTGGCCGGGTACTTCAGTTTGCGCTACACTAAAAATTCCGCTAGTACAAGGCAGCAGGCAGACCAATCTTAATCGTTAAGTGCGACGCGGGAGGTGTTTTTATGAATAAAGAGGTCAAACTCGATACCAGAGGAACAACCTTCGTTAAAGGAACTGGTTTGAGTGCCTGCGGCTGTGGTTCTCATGTAGCGTGTGTCGATGTAAAGGATGGAAAGCTGCTGCGCATCCGTCCTCTGCACTATGACTGGAAGTATTCCCCGGAGCAATACAAACCCTGGAAAATTGAAGCGCGTGGAAAGACATTTGAGCCAACATCAAAATCACTTCTCGCGCCATTCGGCATCGCATATAAAAAACGGGTCTATTCGCCGAATCGCATCCTTTACCCACTCAAGCGCGTGGATTGGGATCCTGATGGTGAGCGCAATCCCCAGAATCGCGGAATCAGCAAATACGAACGGATTTCCTGGGACAGGGCGCTGGATATTGTAGCCAGCGAACTCAAGCGGACCTGGGCGAAATATGGCAAGGAAGCTGTGCTGGCCCAATGCGACGGCCACGGTGAGACCAAGATTGTGCATGGCGTGCATGGCGCTCATGCCATGTTGCTGGATCAGATGGGCGGTTTCACGCTTCAGGTTAGAAATCCGGACAGTTGGGAAGGTTGGTATTGGGGCGCCAAGCATATATGGGGTATGGAGCCGGTTGGGCTTCAGTGGCCTTACAACGGCAACGTGTTTCCTGACATTCTGAAAAACACAGAGACTACGCTGATGTGGGGCTGCGACCCGGAGACTACCAATTGGGGATTTGGTGCCGTACTGATGAGCAGGTATAGTTACCATTTGACCGAGCTGGGCATCAAGCAGATTTATATTTGCCCAGACCTGAATTACGGAGCGGCAGTTCATGCTGACAAATGGATACCGATCCGGCCAAACACCGATGCTGCGCTCCAACTAGCTATTGCCTATTACTGGATCGTCAATGATACGTATGACAAAGACTATTTGAAAACCCACTCCATAGGATTCGACAAGTTTAAAGCCTATGTGCTGGGCGAAGAGGATGGCATCGCCAAAACCCCCGAGTGGGCTGCGGATAAGACCGGTGTGCCATCCCGGATCATCAAAGCTCTGGCGCGTCGATTCGCAAAGACCACCACCTCAATTGTGCACTGCATCGGCGGTCCCATGATTCGCGGCGCTTACTCATCCGAGCCGGCGCGGCTGGAAGTTATTTTGCTTGCCATGCAGGGGTTGGGAAAACCAGGCGTCCACCAGGCCAATATGATCTCCGGAGCGTTTCTGGTGGAGAACTCGACCGGGCGGGTCTGTCGTTCTCCCATGCCGCAGGCCAAACAGGTGCCTTTCGTGGGGTCGGCTTACACTGGGTACAATTTGTTCTTGCCCATTCCGAAACAAATCATACCCAAGACAATGGTCCACGATGCAATTCTCAAAGGGCATTTTGAAATTTATGGCAGTGCCCATCAGCAGTATGCTGTTGAAGATCAATTCAAAAAATATGTTTATCCGGCCCCTGGATGCTCGCCCATTCACATGATCTGGAGCGACACCCCCTGTTTAATGACCTGCTGGAATGACTCGAACCGCAATGCCGAAGCCTACCGGCATGAGTCCATTGATTTTTTCATGGTCCAGCATCCCTGGATGGAAAACGATTGCCTCTTTGCCGACTTGCTGCTGCCGGTGAACACCAAGTTTGAAGAGAATGACATCAGCACGGATACCATCGGCTACCAATGCGACACGCTGTATCTCGAGAAAAAGTGTCTCGATCCAATAGGAGACACCAAGACCGACTGGGAGATTGTTGTTGAAATTGCTGATCGGCTGGGAGTCAAAGAAGAATACACCAAGGGGATGAGTGAAGAGCAATGGATTCAGCGCGGCTGGGAAGAGTCGGGCGTAGCCGATTTGATCAGTTGGGATGAGCTTCAGGAAAAGCAGTATTTCCCATCACCCACAGACCCCGACTGGGAGAAATGGCCTGCGGGAATGTTGCAATTCTACGAGGACCCGGAAAAATACCCGATCCAAACACCCTCGGGCAAGATTGAAATTGAAGCCTCGGGTCTGCTGAAGCATTTCCCCGATGACAAAGAGCGTCCGCCGATCCCTAAATGGGTTGAAAAATGTGAACTGCACGATGAACGCCTGGGTGGCGAACGCGCAAAAGAGTACCCGTTGCTGTGCATGTCCAACCACCCGAAGTGGCGGATCCACGCCCAACTGGACGATGTGGGCTGGTTCCACGAAATACCCACATCCAAAGTCATTGGTCCAGACGGATACCACTATGAGCCTATGTGGATTCATCCTAGTGACGCCACGGCGCGGGGCATCAAGCATGGAGATATTGTCATTGGGTTCAACGAACGCGGCCGGGTATTGTTCGGAGCCTATGTTACCGAGCGGATTATGCCGGGGGTTGTCTATGCGGACCATGGGGCGCGCTATGATCCCATCGTGCTCGGCGAATTTGATCGCGGCGGGGCAGTCAACACTCTGACGCCGCATAACCTGACTTCCAAAAAGGCTTCAGGAATGGTGACCAACGGTTTCCTGGTTGAAGTCGAACGGGCAAACCTGGACGAATTGAGGCAGCAGTATCCCGAGGCGTTCAATCGCCCCATCGACCGTGCATCGGGGCTCATATTCGAGAGAGTGCTCGCGAAGAAAGGGGGAAAGCGATGAAAGCGATGCTTATCGATATCAACCTGTGCAATGGCTGCCGTTGTTGCCAGATTGCCTGTAAAGACGAGCACGTGGGCAACGACTGGACACCGATCGCCAAGCCCCAGCCGGACATAGGCCAGTTCTGGATGAAAGTGACTGACATGGTGCAGGGATCAGTGCCCAAAGTGCGGGTGCGATACATGCACGATATTTGCCAGCATTGTGACAATGCTCCCTGCATAACGGCCTGCAGCCGCGAGGCCATTTATAAACGAGACGATGGCATCGTGATCATCGACCCGAACAAATGCACCGGCGGTCGCCAGTGCCTGGAAGCCTGCCCATACGATGTGATTTACTTTAACAGCGACTTGAACATCGCCCAGAAATGCACGTTTTGCGCGCACTTGATAGACGACGGTTGGAAAGAGCCTCGTTGCGTGGATGCGTGCCCCACAGATGCCCTGCGCTTTGGTGAAGAAGAGGATTTGAAGAAATACATAGATGGAGCTGAAGTGCTCCACCCCGAATACAGCGCCAGCCCCCGTGTTTTCTACAAGGGATTGCTTGATAAGTTTTTTATAGCCGGAGCGGTGTATGATCCGGCTAACGACGAATGCCTTGAAAACTGCACGGTAACATTGACCGGGGCTGACGGCGGCAAAGTCAGTTTGCAAACCGACGATTTTGGTGATTTCTGGTTTGAACGCCTCGAATCCGGAACATATTCCCTGCTATTGGAAAAAGATGGCTATCAGGCCCGGCGGATCGATGGAATCGATGCCAGCAAGGATATCAATGTCGGCGATATCGAACTCCTTAAAGAGATCAAATGAGGTCCATTGATTTACACCCGATAACAGGTTTGGAAAATGGGTAATTTGCAAGCGCCGTATGGCCCTCGCGCGGTCTTTAGCGAAGCCTCGTATGCCAGGTTCTGGCTGGCCCGCGTCTGCTCGACCCTCTCGTATCAAATGGTCGCAGTGGCGGTGGGCTGGCAACTCTATGCACTCACTCACAGCACCTTTGCGCTCGGTATGGTGGGGCTTGTGCAGTTTCTGCCGCTTGTGCTGCTGATGTTGGTTGTAGGGCATGTGGCGGACCGGTTCAACCGGAAAACGATCCTTGGAAGCTGTCAGGTCATAAGAGCGGTCACCATAAGCGTTCTCGCGCTCGCGACCTACCTGGGGCATCTGAATCCGGCAGGAATCTTCTGTGCAGTGGCGGCAATTGGTGCGGCACAGGCCTTTGAAGGCCCGGCGACCCATTCGCTGGTTCCCGCATTGGTAGAGCCGCGATTGGTGCCGCAGGCGATTGCCTTGTCGTCTTCAGCTTTCCAGACGGCAGCGATCGTGGGTCCAGCGATGGGCGGCCTGCTTTATGTGATCGGGGCATATGTCCCCTATACGGCCGGCGCAGTGTTATGCCTTGCCGCGTCGGTGCTCTCGTTTTCTATCCGGCCCAGGCGTATGCCGGCGGCAACGAGCGCCACAACGGTCAACTCAATTTTTTCCGGGATTCATTACATTCGAGATCACAAAAACATTCTGGGGGCGATCTCGCTCGATTTGTTTGCCGTGTTGCTCGGCGGTGCGACAGCGCTGTTACCTGCTTTCGCTCACGACATTCTCCACACAGGCCCGTGGGGATTAGGATTGCTGCGCCTGGCGCCGGCTGTTGGGGCACTTTCGACATCGGTATTTTTGGCGCACCGCTCCTGGGGACGAAGAGCCGGCCTTGCCATGTTTGCCGGAGTGATCATCTTCGGTCTCACGACAGTGGGCTTTGCCCTCTCGCACTATCTTTGGCTCTCGGTCGCGATTCTGGTAGTGATGGGAGGAGCGGATGTAGTGAGTGTGGTTATCCGGGCGTCGCTTGTGCAGCTTGAAACGCCGGACGCAATGAGGGGCCGGGTCAGTGCGGTCAACTCTCTCTTTATTGGAACTTCGAATGAATTGGGCGAGTTTGAATCCGGCGTGACGGCTGCCTGGTTCGGATTAGTTCCGGCAACGGTTATAGGGGGGGTGGGGAGCGTTGTTATTGCGCTCATGTGGATGCGGCTGTTTCCAGGATTGCGCAAGTTAGAGCGTTTAAATAAAGGCTGATATGCATCTCGGCAGCTTCCATAACCCGCATTTTTGATATTTATCTATGGACCCTTCCTTATGCGATCTGCGAAAATGCGATTAAGAAATCATTGGGAATCCGCGTAGGCCGAGCAGTATCGCCAGGACAAGCGCGGGTATTGAGTTGGCCTGTTGAAATGAAGGTGCGGGCGCACATCTTTGATTTGGGAATAGTAATTATTACCGCAGGGAATTACTTAACTATCGACATAACCCTGCAAAGGATTCAATGACCACAGCAAGCCTCTCCACCGACAAGAAGGCCACGGCGACTCAGGGCTGGACGCTGGCCTCGGCCAACTGGCTGGCGGCGGTAGCCGCCTCGGTGCTGGCCCCAGTTCTACCTAAAATTGCGCAGCATTTTCAAACCACACCCCACGTAGATGTATTGGTATCGCTCGTGGCTACGCTACCCGCGCTCTTTGTTGCGGTTGGGGCCTGGCCAGCGGGATTGTTAGCAGACCGCTTTGGCACGCGCAGGGTTTTACTGTTTGGCGTAGGAGTGTATGGCTTTGTGGGATGTGCGCCGATTGTGATGAACTCTTTGCTGGGCATCGTGATTACGCGCGCCGGGGTGGGCATCGCCGAAGCCATCATCATGGTTTGTACCACCGCGCTGGTTGCAGACTACTTTTACGGAAGCGAGAGGGAGCGGTGGCTGGCGGTGCAAACCGGCGGTGGCGGCGCTGTCTCGGTGTTGATGATCGCGGTGGGCGGATTGCTGGGGCACGGCAGTTGGCGTTTTCCTTTCATCATGTACGGCCTGGGATTCATCCTCTTTTTGCTGTGCCTCTTCAAGACCTGGGAGCCGGCCAAATATGCGAGAATCCCCGCGGAAAATGCAAGAATCGAAGCAGCGCATTCTGCTTCCCCTAACTCCGCAGCGCCGAAGTACAACTGGGGTCCACTGGCAGCGATCAGTTTCATCACGCTCTTCTCGTGCACATCCTACTTCGTCATGATGATTCAGCTCAGTTTCATCCTCACTGAGCGCGGTGTGACGGATTCGGGAACCATCGGATTGGGATGTGCAGCCGCCGTGTTGTTCCTGCCTCTGGGATCGGTTCTTTTCAAACTGATAAGGCTGCCCGTAGCCGGCAAGCTGACGGTCAGTTTCACTCTTTCCGCCGTGGGTTTTTTTGTACTGGCTCTGTCGCATAGTTTTTTCTTCACCGAGGCAGGCGCGGCCATCAATGGACTTGGCTCAGGCATGGTGCTGCCCACGCTGATCACGTGGGCTCTCTCAAAAATGACCCCGGAGGTCAGAGCCCGCGGCACAGGCATCTGGCAAACTTCAGTGTTTTTAGGAATGTTTCTCAGCCCGTTGACCATTCTGTTCCTGAAGAACACTTTGGGGTCTCTGAGCAAGGCTGTGCTGGCCTTTGCAATCGCTCTTTCGATTGCTGCAATCGCCGCAGTGATCTCGTTCATTCGCACCGGGTCGCAATCCCGGTCGAGGCGAGTCGAAATCGACTGCATATAGCTTGTGCCGTAAATGCTCTTGCAGGCATTGGCTGCGATGCCTTTTGGAGCATTTCCACGCTTGCGTGCCATGATTTGGCACGTCTGATGTCATGTCCGGATACCGATAGATTATGGGACAAAGATGTGCCCCGCGTTATACGCGAACGATCATCACTTCTGTAGATTTCATAAGTGCTGCAGCCGTTTGCCCTTTGCGCAACTGCATCTCACGCACCGCATCGGCAGTAATAATCGACGTGATATTCTGCTCTCCAACAGCCAGCACAACCTTTGCCATTAGGCCGCTGATTTTAACCTCGATTATCTTACCGACGAGTTGATTGCGCCCGCTCACTGTTCGGAACCTCTCGCGCGATTCAATGCGCGGCTTAGTGGGGCTGGACTTCAACAGCGGCTTCAATGCGCTTTGTGGCACACGATGGTGACCACCCGGCGTCTTCATAGTCTTAAGTTTGTTGTGAAGAATCCATTGCTTGATAGTGGCATAGCTCACACCAAGTGCCGCAGCGGCCTCTCGCGGCGTCAGGAGAACATCGGCTTCCAACATATTGCTACCTCATCTCGATTGTAGTTGCTGTCTATGGAAAAGTGTATACACCGGCGTAAAAATCAAAGAGCGCGCACTGCCACAAAAGCAAAGCCGCCTGGACTCCGGCCCAATTGATTGGCTCACCCCTCATCCTGCGCATACACAGTATGACTACAAGGCATGGTTACAAGGCATCGGTACAAATGCTTGACACTTGTTTCATTTGAAAATATATTTAATGCAGTCGTAGAAAATCGTCATTAAGAACCATGTAATAACGAGAGAGCAAAAACATCTGCTTAACCCCTCGACACCAGTGTTAGCCAGCCCGAATCATAGGAGATTAGTAATGAAATTCCATAATGTTCTGAGGATAGTCCTGTCGCTTTTGATGTCGTGCGGGCTTGCTGCCTCAGCTCAAATCGCGGGAGAGCTGACAGGTCGCGTCCTCGACCCGTCAGGCGCGGCGGTTGCCGGCGCAACAATCGAGTTGACCAACTCCTCAACCAATCTGAATCAGACAACCGTGACCACAAGCGCAGGCGTTTATGTTTTTATCAATCTGAAGCCAGATGTCTACCAAATTGACGCCGTCGAGAAAGATTTCAACCACCTTACGCGCACCGGGATCACAGTTATTACAGGCGAAACTGTAAGCGCTGACCTTACCTTGAACCTCGGTTCGGACCAGCAGACCGTTACAGTCAGTGGTGATCTTCCACTGCTTCAGTCGGCGACCAGCAATATAGAAACGAACATTTCCGGGACAACCGTGGTAGCCATGCCGCTAAACACGCGCAATTTTGTGCAACTGGCAACGCTGGTTCCCGGGGTCGAGTTGCCTCCGGGTACGCAACTACCGCGGATCAATGGCGGCCGCCCCCGTACAAATGAATATCTATACGACGGTATTTCAGCCTTGCAGCCCGAGCCTGGGCAGGTGGCGTTCTTCCCGATCCTCGATGACATTCAGGAGTTCACTGTCGAATCCAATAATGTTCCCGCAGAATTTGGCCGCTTTAACGGCGGCGTTGTCAACGTCTCCACTCGTTCCGGATCGAATACTTTCCACGGCAGCCTCTTTGAGTTCCTTCGCAATGAGGATCTGAACGCGCGAAACTACTTTGCCACCACCGGGCGTAAACCGGAGTACCGTCGCAACTTGTACGGCGCCACGCTGGGAGGCCCCATTCTTCATGATCGCCTCTTCTTCTTTACCGACTATCAGGGCGTAAAGCAGTTGATTGGCGTCACCCGGATTTCCACTATCCCTACTCTCAATGAACGGAAGGGAATCTTCACCGGCGTGTCAAATATCTTTAACCCCGCCACCGGCACGATAGTGAATGGCAAACTTGTGAGGCAGGAGTTCTCACAGGATGTGATCAATACTCCGATGGATACAGCGGCTCTCGCGCTGCTATCCCGCTTCCCAACCCCAACCAATCTTACCGCCGCTGCCAACAATTTCACCCGCACAGCCAACGACGCCGACCACCAGAATCAGTTTGACCTCCGGGTTGACGGCGCATTCAAGAGCCGCGATCGCGCGTTTGGCCGCTATTCGTTTTACAACGAAGTCGAGCAGCCGGTCACACCTCTGCCTGATGGAAGCGGAGCTATCACCGGTTCTGTGCTCGGAGCCGGAGGTGTTGCCGGCCTCTCCAATGTGCGCGGCCAGCAAGCCGTCTTGAACGAAACACATACATTTCAGCCGCACTTGTTGAACGACTTCCGCATGGGTTACACGCGGCGGAATAATAACATCGCTGGAACTACACTCGACAAAACCGCATCGACAGCTCTTGGCATTCCGGGCATTCCGACAAACGCCGCCTTCAATAACGCACTTCCGCTCGTTACGTTCACGGGATTTCAGCAGCTTGGGCCATCAGCCAGCACATTTTCCATCTATCAAACCGGGGTGTGGCAGGTCGTGGACACGGTTCTGTTGACTAAAGGGAAGCACGTACTCAAGGCCGGCATTGACTTCCGTTGGTACCAACTCAACGCCGTAGCGCCACCCAATCCTACCGGTTCGTTCGCATTCACAACCACTGGCACTGATCAACAAGGTGTGACCAACAGCGGCAACTCGATTGCGAGTTTTCTGCTGGGCCAGGTAGATACATTCCAGATCGATCTACAGGAAAGTAAGATGCGCCCGCGTGATCATATCCAGGAATACTTTATCCAGGATGATTGGAAGATTTCGGGACGCCTGACTGCAAATATCGGCACGCGCTGGACGCTGCACTTCCCATCAACGGAAAAAACCAATCAAGGAGCGGTGTTCAATCTCCAGACGCAGCAGTTGGATTATCTTGGGCAAAATGGCAATTCACGCAGCGCCCGGGAATTGCACTACCTAAATTTTGCGCCGCGCGTTGGCCTTGCGTACCTATTAACGCCGAAGACCTCGGTTCGCTCAGGCTATGGGATCGTCTTCATCGATCAGTCTGGAATCACGACGCCCTTCACAACGCCGCAATTCCCTTATATCCAGAATGTGCAGCAGAAGACACAGGACAGCCTCACCGCAGCTTTTCAGCTTTCCAACGGCCCGACTGTTGCTTCTATCCCACTTACTTCTAATGCCGGTCTTGGTCAAAGTGTGTACACGGCGAAGAAGACGGCTGGGTCCGGATATGTTCAGCAATGGAACGTTGCCGTGCAGCGCGAAATCACCAACAAC
>Ga0364920_10142_pt1 | contig 27354 bp, 21 predicted proteins | sample SorcelJu500001C8_FD_206961 | JGI IMG/M metagenome (GOLD analysis project Ga0364920, IMG submission 206961) | Enriched cells from Trout Bog Lake Hypolimnion, Wisconsin, USA - BchlTB.June20.5000.01.C8 | ecosystem: Environmental > Aquatic > Freshwater > Lake > Hypolimnion/Profundal zone | place: USA...
CTTATTAAATACTAACTTCTAGTTTTGGTGTTTTAGCGAGATTACTGGTTAGCTGTATGCCATTCAAATGATTTTTAAAAATAGAATAGAGCTCAAGTTGCTGTTCTTGTTCATTTGGAATTGAAAAAATAATATGGGAAAAGCAATTAGCACGTTTTTCAATTTCTTCTTGGTATATTTCAGCAATGAGGATTGGATTATTTTGATAATTTTGATCGCAACCCCAAGCATTCAATATCGCATGTTCAATATCGTGTAGAATCAGCGTATCTAATTGGGCCGCAATTCGAGTACGTAAACATTTCTCGTAGCTTTTTGAATTTAAATTATATTTCCAGAAGGAATGATTATCATGACGGTTTGGCGCGCTAGATCGTAACTCGTGAAAAGGAAATAAATCTCTCGCGGGCAGTGGTCGGTGGCTTAATAATATATTGACATCAAATGTGGCATCCGCCTTTTCAACAGATGACTCGACGATAATTTCCGGTCCTTTAAAACAGATATTTCGATGAGTATTTAAGTAAACTTTGAATGACTTAGGGATTTCTTCGCCGCGCTTGCTTGATAAAAAATTTCGCTCCTGTCGAGACAGTGCTTTTCTAGCTAAAACCATATCTTGCATTGTTTTATCATAGTAGAACTGATTGTTTTTTTTATTAAAATAGACGCCGGGCTGACCTAATGATAAGGCACAAGTACTACAATGCCAGATTTTTTCTTCTAAGTGATGTTCATTCTCAAAAACTTTACCACCAGGAAACAAAGGATCTGCCGGATTGAGAACAGCATAAGTTTTAGCATGATTTCGTGTAGCATCTAAGGTTACATTGACCCAATCACTATTAATAACTTGAACTATACCAGGGCTAGGATTTGAGTGAGCACCCCACTGATTCAAATTCTGACTCACTTGAGCTTCCATTTTAGCCAAATTTTCAGCAGATGCGATCCTAACTAAAGTATCTTTGAAGTTTAAGCGACGCCAATGCGCCTTATAATAATTATTGGTCAAATTATGATGGGCTGAAAAAGCTTGGAGCATTTGAGTCATTAATGTTTGGGTGGGTGCACTAGCAGCGTTAGCGCTGAGTCTAAAAAAACGATTAAACACGAGTGAGCTCCTCCTTAAGTTGGAACAAGTTTGTTGTGCGGATGGATTTTTGTATTGAGTATGATACAAGCATTATTTTTCTATAAACCCAGGTATTTTCTAAAGCAGTTGATTATGGATAATAAATTGCATTTTATCTACTAGATTAATATGTGAATAATGAATACTGATATGGATGCTCAGCTTTGAATTGCTCGATAAATTCATCCATTTCGTCTACTTCCCGGGTTAGTGTAGCAATAAAGTTATCATTATTCGGTATTAATGGCGCTGATACTTGAGGTGACTTATCTGCAAATAAGGATATTCTATCAACTACATCAGACAATATGCTTTGAGTTTTTTTAGTGGCAGCCACGACTTCTGATAGCTCACTCGTCGTGGTATCAATCTGAATGAGACTCTCTTTTGACTGGTCGATGATGTGTTGATATTGATCTAAATCTGTTGAAATTTCGACTAATGTTTCAGAGACTTTTGTGGCTTGCTTTGTAAAAAGTGCCGTTTCCTTTTCTGCGCTATTAACAACAACGGTCAGTACATCGTTTTGTTGATGTAGATTGTCAGCCTCTATCGTTAATTGTGTCACCTGCTCTTGCAGCGCATCCCCTTCGTGGGTTAATTGAGCGTAACTTGTATTGACTTCATTCATTGCTGTGTGCAAAAAAACCTGAGTTTCGCTAAGTTGATTATTGAGTGCAATGGATTCAGCTGCAAATATTTGCGCTTTTTTCCAACGGTTATTTTCATGGGCAAGAAGTAACTTGTGAGTGATAATTGAAACTAATGCGATACAACAGGCTAAAATGAGCGGAATATTTATCAGCAATCCAAGGAAATAACCTACAACGCTCAATAAAAAGATATAAACGACTTTCAATATGAATGGGTTTCGTTTCCATCGAGAACTTAGCTTCTCAAACCAACTCTTATCTGACATATAACGCCGCATTAATTCACCCGCTTCATCAGACGGGTATGTTTCTTGATTGGAATGGAACCAACTGGTTAGTGTAGACCAGATCCATTTAAATAAAATAATTGGACTCCATCGTTTCTTGGTTGAATGAGGATCTGTGTTTTGTGGCATGGTAACTCCTTGTAAATAAATCCACATGAATTTGGGGCAGTTAAAACATCTTTAACAACCCCCTATAAGTAATAACTATTTTGCGTAAAGTAGAGCATAGTTCGAAAGTTCTTCAGTTCCTACTCCTGGTGATGGTTGCTCAGACAAATGCTGCTTGAAAAAGCGACATTGATCATTGAGACGTATTGAGAGGCTTTTTAATTGTTCTACCTCTTGAGTTCTTTTATTAACAGTTTGACTTTTTTGTTCATTTTCCAATTTAAGTTTCTTAACAGCACTTCCTAAGTCATTAATCACCTGTCCCTGTTGTTCTACGGTTTCTCTCAACTCTCTGATATCACTGGCTGTTTGGATGAGCGAGTTGATTTTATCGGCAAACAATTCATTTAATTCGACTAACTTGGAAATCACAGTGACCACTTTTTGATGGGTTGCTTCCGATAACCCTTCTAAGCTGGGCAGCGTTTCAGAAAGGCTCTGTGTCGAAGCCATCGCATCTTGCATCGCAAGTTTTACTTTTTCATTTGTTGCTTCCAGTTGTTTTGATACTTCAACGAGACGATCGACTGATCCTGTCGTGGCTGCTGTAGCTTCTTTCACATCGATTGACAAAGCATCCGCTTCTTTTGCCAGTTGACTCAAATTATCATTGGCTTTGTCAATACGATCTGCCGTGATTTCCTGTTGCTCTATGAGAGAGTCTTCATGCGAAGGTGGCAGCGGTGTTTGATTCTTTTTACGCTTACTAAAAATAGCCCAGACAGAACCAGCGCCAATGGCGGCTCCGCCAGTGCCTGCTCCGACACCAATGACTGTTGCAAGAAATGCGGAGATGCCTGGCGCAGCGCCAGCTAGGGCAGGAATAGCGAAAAGTAATGGGAATGGCATAATGATATATCCTTATTAATAGTTAAAAAATGTAACTACTCATTCACCGCATCATCCCGAACGCAGCGAGGGATCTCCATATGTTGTTGACACAAAACCTTTTCATTAAAGATCCCTCGCTGCAAACGGAATGACCAATGAGCAGTGATGAAAAGTTTGATTTGTTCACATCAAGCGAACGACATAATTTTACCAACCAGATCATAACGGATCAAGAGAGTATTTTTGTTGGTCATGGCGGAAATAAAATGGGTAGAATATTCATCTCATTTTTTTAAGAGAGAGAACTCAAGCAGCATAAGGTGCGTGGCTTCGGCTGTGCCAACTAAGGGATAAACAGGTTAACTTAATTGATGCAAATGTTTTCATAATTTTGATGGAATTTTTTCAATTTCTCACCTAGACTTCGATTTTTGATGTCGAGAGGGATTTTATGATGACACTTGCAGCTCAACTGGGTAATTTTGACGCCAAAATTATTAAAAAGTCTATATTTTCATGCTTAGATAACATCATATCTGAAGGCGTACGCGAGCTAGATCGTCAATATCCTCTTTCTGATGATCCTCATTCTTTTATCGCACAATTCGAAGCCAAAGGTGAGACGCCTCCCCGGTGTTCTCCCAAATTGTTACAAGAGTTTTTGCAATATCGTTGTTTAAAAATAGAGTTGACTACACTCATTAACCGCAAAGCTGCTTTAAATTATATATCTGCCTTGAAAAATGAATCAGTCACATTAGATCCTGAGCATGAAGCCCATCTTGAAAGTATTTTTCATGCCATTGAAAAAGCTGCTAAAAATGGCTTATCTATTGAAGAGTCTATTTCTAATCTTGCAAAGGTCACACTACAAATTGTAGGTACACCGCATCCCACCGATCCATTATCCCAAGCGGCAAGAGAGTTACTCACAGAATTAGCCATTATCATGGATAAGATATCGCCCACTGAAGATGAAATAAAACAAGTTTTATTCAAGCTAATGAATGTTGATTTAATCCCTCCTGCCAGTCGTAGTGTTCGAGAGGAGGTGAATCAAAACATTGCCATGACTTTAGATAAGTTATATGACAATTTACCTGATTTAGTGAATGAGATTTTTGACGCTTACAAAAAAGTTTATGGTGAAACGACTTTTTTAAAGCATGAGACTGCCATTTTTGATGCGATCAAAGGTGTTAAGCGCGCGAATAGGGTAATCACTCAACCATTGTTACGTGATGCGTCCTGGCCTGGTTTGGATGCAGATGGCAATACAAATGTTACTGCGGATGCAATGCGAGATAGCATTAGCTTGTATCGGATCCATGTTGCTGAAAAACATATCCAAACGTTAAAAACATTAAGTGAAACAGCTAAAAGAATAGAAAAAAATTTAAGACAGGCGTTAAATCATTCATTTAGTCAATTGTCGCGACAAGCCTCCATGATAGAAGGTGAAGAATTACCTGCTATTTTACGTGTATTAATCAATGCACAAGAAACTGCTTCTCATTATCTTAGCGAACGAAGATTTCCCGAGCTTGAGCCTTATTGCGATGCATTATTAACGCACTTGGAGTGGATTGTTCCTGAAGGGACAATCAAAACAGAACTCTTATCTCTTTTAACTGAAGCGATCATTCCTCAGATCGCTACGTTGATTCACTTAACGCAATTTTCAGGTTTATATCGTGCACCTCGAGAGGAAATGTCATTATCATTTTCTTTTAATGAGATTAACCTGATGCAATTAGAAAATACTAAATTGGAAGAGCGTGAAGGCGCTATCCAAGATTTTCAACATCTATTTGCTGAATATCGCGACAAAATTCGAGTTAATGGCGATGCTATTTATATCACTCGAGATGATAACTCTCGCGTGCCTGCATCACAGTTTGTATTAGAACATTATCAACAATTATCGCGTGGCTATACTCAATTTTTAGAATCCCTGAAGAATAATCGATTTATTTTTGAAGATGATGTGGCATCTTTAAATCAACAATTTCGTTACTTCGCGCTTTATCTAGAATGTTACGGATTAACTTATGGTGAAGGACATGTGCGTCAAGACTCATCGGTATTTGGAAAGGTATGGAGTCTCATTTTTTCTGAGTTAAAAATAAAACACCAAGCGGATCATCCCCATTTATTTGAGTTGTTTGATAATCGGTCGTATATCGATTTAGAGGAAAAGGAGCGAATCAGTTTACATAAAATTCTTCAAGATGGCTCTGAAGCGAGTCAATTGATCTTAAAGGCTATTTATCACCTGTATCGAAACAATAAATACGCCTCGAAACACCGTGATGTACCCCTCGTCAAGTCTGAGTTAAAGCGTATACAATTGGCCATTAATCACGCAGATTTTATTACCAAAATAATCATTTCAAATTCGCAAACTGCTGCTAATATTCTTGAGGTCGAGTCATTAATGGCGATTTTTCCTGAGCAACAACATCAGGTCATTCCGTCAATCGTCCCACTTTTAGAAACGCCCGAAGACTTAAATCGATATGAAGCTATTTTACTCGATTATATTAAAACAAAAATGATTCAATCTTTAGCGGATGCTTTTGACGAGAACGCAACTATCGATTTCAGTCGTATTTTCGCGGATCGTAAAGCCATAAAAACAACGATTGAAGGATTAGACCGTCAGTCACTTAAAGAGTTTTTAGCAAAGCATGATTCACTAAGTTATCATTTGAAACATATTACCATTGAAATCATGGTTGGATTTAGTGATACCGAACGTTTGTGGGGCTTGCCAGCACTCCCGGTTATTCAGCTTGTACAAGAAAACTTTATCGAATTAACTCATGATTTGGGGGTCAATTTTTCGCTTTACCATGGACCGGGTGGGGATTTAAATCGCGGCGGATTAAAACGACGTGACCGTGAAGCAACATTGCAAGGACGTGCAAGAGATCTATTAATGACCAATCAGAGTGCTAGCTGGTACCGGGAAACACAATTTCATCGTGCGTTTATGTTGCAGTGTATCCCTGCTAAGCGAATCGAGTTAAGCAATATACCTGCTGAAATGCGAGTCTATTTAGACAAATTTGTGACCGAAGGCAGTCATTGGTTTCAGTTTTTACGTGACACAGAAAATGGCTTAGGGCAACTTTTCGAGTTGTGGTTAGGTAAAACAGAGCATTGGGCGGTGGTCGCATTAAATTGTAGCTCACGTGCCACCCAACGTGGTGTTGTCGAAAACCTAGGGGATAGAACTGCCCCCGTACAAAGCGACGGTGAACGCCCGAACACTTATGTCAATATTGAAAATTTACGCGCTATTTCAGCCATGTTAATGCAGGAAATGTTAGCTGAAAACTTAAGCATGTTAGGTGCTTGTGCGGGCATGAGAAAAATTGGTTTAGAAGCGACGCTTTGGCTTTATGATCATTCTGAAACATTCCGCGATTTGTTCGTTAAAGAAAGTATTGCTGCAAAACTGCGGGATTTATCCTTTGTTGCTTATACATTATTCGCAGATTACCCTGAGTTGAATCCTTTCAATCAAGAAGAAGAGGTAAGAAAATATTGGGCACTAGAGTGTCGCAATGAGTTTCCGCAACAATTGAAAGCGCAAGAGAAAAAAATTCAAGACATGAATACTCAACCAGAAAATGCTTACGAATTGTTAACCATGCTTTCTAAGTTATTCGCCTATATTGAACAGGAAAGTAAAGAAACCGAACGTTTTCTAAGTAAAATCAATCAGTTTATTCATCCGGTACCGGGAAAGGCAGCGGGGCGTTTGTTATCGCAATACCCATTATGCTTATCTCAATTGGATGAACTTCGCGATTTAGCCGATCCGTTGTTTTATATGCTTGCACGACATTCGCATGCTGTCGCAAAAGGCATTGCGTTAGACCAATTATTGCTTGGGATAAATGATGAAGGGTTTACTCCAGATGCGCGATTGTCCGGATTTGGCAGGCTATTTGGTGCCTATGGGGCGGGTATTATGGCTTCACGAACCTTGCAACCAAGTTATTATGAAAATATCTGGTTAAATATGCAAAAAAATACACCACCGCGTCTTGGCCTAGAGCGAGCAAGGCGTGAAGCAAAAGCTATCGGGAGGAACGTTCCCATCGTGCGCGATAGACATGCGAAGATTGGATTTTTTGCCGTTGATGAAAATCAACTTGGCTTAGATGATGCATTAAAAAAGCAACCATTGGTTGAGGCGCCTAGTTCGAGTGCTTTATGACGATTGCTTTAGTCTGGTTTCGACAAGATTTAAGATTACAGGACAATCCTGCATTTATGGAGGCTTGTTCTCGGCATCAGTTCGTGATTCCGTTGTATATCTATGATGAGCAAACCAGTCTTCTAGGAAAAGCTCAAGCTTGGTGGCTGCATCATAGTCTCACGGCTTTAACTCACGCCTTAGATCAACGCGGATTAAGTCTTTTGCTTCGTAGAGGCAATTCATTGGACATTATTTTAGACTTAGTCAAGAAATTATCTGTAAATACAGTGTATTGGAATCGGTGCTATGAGCCTTTAGCTATTGCTCGCGATAAAAACATTAAAGCCATCCTTTTAGAAAGAGGTGTTGAGGTTGAAAGTTCAAATGGGAGCTTGCTGCATGAACCTTGGACGATCAAAAACAAGAGTGGCGATTATTTTAAAGTTTTTACGCCATATTGGAGGCATTGCCGACAACATCTGTATATTCCGCCAGTGAAATGTTTAATTGAACGACCACAAGCTATTCAGCTTCAAAGTGATGAGCTTGCCGAATGGGAGTTATTACCCAAACTGCGTTGGGCTGAGCGCTTTTCTGATTACTGGACGCCAGGAGAAGAGGGCGCTCTCATCAAGCTAAGCGATTTTATTCAGGGGCCTCTGAAGGGTTATAAAAGAAATCGTGATTTCCCCGCAAAGCACGCGACCTCTCACTTGTCACCACACTTGCATTTTGGCGAGATTAGTCCGTGGACTATTGTCAGGGCAATTGAGCAAGTACAGTTAGATCCAAATTTTGATCTTGCCTCAGTTGATCATTTTTTATCAGAATTGGGGTGGCGCGAGTTTTCTACATATCTTCTCTATCATTTTCCCAAGCTTCCTTCAGATAATTTTAAAAATGTTTTTGATCGCTTTCCTTGGCAAAATGATGAAGCATTATTGACCTGTTGGCAAAAAGGTATGACCGGCTATCCATTGATTGATGCGGGCATGAGAGAATTATGGGCCACAGGCTATATGCATAATCGTGTACGTATGATTGTCGCATCATTTCTAACAAAAGGATTGTTTGTTGATTGGCGCTTGGGGGCTGATTGGTTTTTAGATACCTTGGTTGATGCGGATCTAGCGAATAACAGTGCTGGTTGGCAATGGGTTGCCGGATGTGGCGCAGATGCGGCACCTTATTTTCGTATTTTTAACCCCGTATTACAAAGTCAAAAGTTTGATCCTGATGGCGTATACATCCGACAGTGGGTACCTGAACTTGCCAAATTAACGGGTCAATCGATTCATAGCCCTTGGGAAAATAATGATTCGAGTTTAACTTTAGTGGATTATCCTAAACCGATTATTCATCACGCTGAAGCAAGAAGAAAGGCTTTGGACTATTACCATTCAATGATGGTAAAGTGATTCAAGCAGTCTAGGGGACAGAAATACGTGGATTACCAAAAACAAACTTCGATGTTTTTCCCTTGGTTTAAGCGAAAAATTGATTCTCAATAAATGTCGCGAAAAGACTGCTCAATCCACATAGAACCATGCCCCAGATAAAATCAATCAATGTAATCTTCCAGGGCCAATTGGCAAGTATTGAATAATTAGTAAAATCATAAATACCGTAGGTCACTAAACCGAGCATCACACCACCGAATAAGGCATGAACATAATTTCCCTGGGCTTTAGGCAGGACAAAAAACAGAATGCCTAACGTAATACAAATATAAACAACGATGGCAGCCCACCATATTGGGGTCATTGTTTCACCTGATCGACGAAGTAAAATGCCTATATTTTGCGCATACGCGTTTTTTGCAATGATTCCCAACCAAATCATATCCATCATAAGGACGGCGCTGATTGTAGCTAAAAACAAGGTGAGTAATTTCATTCATGATCCTTATGAACGTGGGTGGTTAGTGAGTAAAATGGCCAGGTGATGCAAGAGATCTATTTAAGCACGTCAGTCTGAATGTTGGCAAGGTATGCCCGTTGAGTGCGGTTAGTATTATCAGCTCTTTTTTAAAGCAACAATGACTTGACGTACTCAATGGCGCAGTTTAATATTGTCCAATAATTTAACCTGGCTGGCAAATATTTATACTGACAGGGCTTTATAGGACAGACTTATGACTCGCATTAATCTATTTCAACTCACTAATAAACTTTTACTTAGCTTATTACCTGCCACTTGTGCATGGAGTGTAACACCTATCGATCTGAGGCATAATGCTTTGCCTTTGTCTCAGTTACTTTCGTCCAAGCCAGCTTCAAGACTCACTAGTACCCCTAGCACTAATACGAATTCATCTTTCAAGACGATTTCCACTTATACTGATTTTAAGAAGACAGACCATAAGCGTTTAAAACAAATGTATGATGGTTATCCGGTTTGGGGCGCTGAAATTGTTGTACATACCTCTAAAAATCCCACAGCCTCCTTGTTAAAAGGACCATCAATACATTTTAATGGTTTAATGTATCAAGATTTGAATCAAGAGCTTGAATCCCCTCCAGCAAAAAGTATCATGAAGGAGCAAGAGGATCGTGCTTTAAATCAAGTCATACGACATTTAAAGGAAGGAAAAACAGTCTCAACAGATATTATCAAATCCAAAGCAAGCCGAATCGTGTTCGTTGATCATCAGAACAAAGCGCATTGGGCGTATTATATCGAATTGGTCGCCAAGCAAGATGGTTCATTATCTCAGACAGCCTACATTATTGATGCAACCACCAATGAGCTTTATTCAAGCTGGAATAACCTGCATACGATAGCTGATAGTTTGACTTTTGTACAAGGTGGTGGCTATGGTGGAAACAAATATATTGGCTATAAAACTTATGAAAATAACACTAAGTTCTCATCATTTCATATCACTCGGGAGGATGAGTCAGGGACTTGTTTTTTACAAGGGATGGCTGGAAATAAAAACCTTTGGGACGAAGTCCTTTTTGCTGTCAATAATGTCAGTGACATGGATCATGCTTTTCCAGTGAAGTATTCATGCTTAGATAAAAATTCCTCACATGGGGATCTGTATTGGAACGATGATCTGCACGCCTCGGTGGATAATGATGCTTTTTATCATGCTAATATCACAAATAATATGTATATCGACTGGTTTCAAAGTCTAGCGGTATTGAATACTGGAAGTAGTGATGAGCAAACACTACCTGTTCAAATATATACTCATTGGAACAATAGTAATGCATTTTGGATTGGCGTAATCAATGGCATTTTTTTGGGTGATGGTACTGAGGAATCAGGTATGCATCCATTCACTTCTCTCGATGTAGTTGCCCATGAATTAAGTCATGGCTTTACTGAACACCATGCCCAATTGGTTTATAAAGATCAATCAGGTGGATTGAACGAATCCTTCTCTGATATGGCTGCCGTAGCTGCTAGTTATTATATGAATAACGAAAGTAACTGGAACATTGGAACTGAGATTTCGGCGGATGGACAACCTTTGAGATACATTGATAATCCACGCCGTGATTGTGTCGGTAAGTCGCCTTATATCAAAGTGGAGGGTTACAAAATCCGTCAATGCTCGATTGATCATATAAAGGACTTTCAAGAAGGCACCGCTGGCATTGAAGGTATTCCATTTGTTGACGTCCATCTTAGCAGTGGCATTTTCAATAAAGCATTTTACTTAATTTCACAAGGGTTTGGTGGAGATAAACAGCAGGGAACCCAAAAAGCATTTAATGTCATGGTACAAGCAAATCGTGGTTATTGGACCCCGAATACCAGTTTTCAGGAGGCTGCATGTGGTGTTATGGAAGCAACGCATGATTACGGTTATGACGAGACCGTAGTAGTGAAAGCGATGAGTTCTGTCGGGATTGATGTCAAGAAATGCTAAGTTTGGCGGAAAAAAAGCGAAACGAGCTAGAAAATATGGGGTGAGTCGCGCAACGCTGTATCAATATTTACGTCACTAAAATAGTTGGCCGTTAATTGTTTCCATCAAATTAAGGCAAGAGCAATAGGGTCTGTTTACATTTCGTCCCTCTACGTCCCGCGCTTTATGAGCGGGATCCGATGTCGAACAGAAACACCGGTTTTGGGAGCGTTATACAGACAACGGTTGGCTTGCACCATTCACGACACTGTCTAATTCTGTAATGTAGAGAGAGAACATCCGTTGCGATCAAGGCCGGCGCTTCCTCCAACACGCACGAATGAGTTCTTCCACTAGACTTTGAAAATCCCATGTGTTTGCTGTTCTTAAGCACCAGCGCGTCAATTAAACAAAATAAATCACTGCCCCGTATCGAACAGTTTTGAATTGAATGGTTTTAAACAACCTCAACTTCTTCAGCCTGAGGCCCTTTCTGACCTTGACTTCCCTTAAACAAAACAGCAGCACCTTCGCGCAGTGTTTTAAATCCATCGCCTTGAATGGCACTAAAATGGACAAAGTAATCTTTGCCATCGGCTTCAATAAAACCAAAGCCCTTGCCTTCATTAAACCATTTTACTGTACCGCGAATTTTTTCAGACATGATATTAACCGTTCCTATTTATGTAAAAAAAAATAGTTTATCAACTTTTAAAAATTTTGGGTATATTTCAAATGTAAAATACTCCGTACCGGAGTGTAAAATATTGAAGTATGTCGAGGGTGGATAGTTACATGATGATGGAGTCTACTCGATGAGATCCCTATCTATCACTTTTTTCTTTCCCGAGGCATGTCTTTCTCGTAAATCCACATCAATATAATGATCGGTTGTTGATGATGATGTATGGCCAGCATCATCTCGAACATGTTCACGTGGCCTCATTTTTACATCATCCGAAATGCCGGTATGCCTTAACCAATGCACCGTTGCAGCTTGTAGGGTATCTGCCTCTTCATGAAATCCGTCTGCCTGCATTCGATGAATTGTCGTATCAAAACAATATTGCACAATGTTTCGTATTTGATTAGTACTGGAAATAGGGCCAGCTCCACGCTCTTTAGGGATTAAAGGGGAATTGTCATCTGGCGAGGGCTGTGCTGAATAACCTAGGTGCTGCCGCCATCGTTTGAGTGCAATTAACATGGCATCACTGACAGTAATATTCCGTTGTTTATTTCCCTTACCTACGGTAGAAAACCACCAGTTTTCATCACTGTCTTTAAAAAAACTATTCATGCGGGGCTCCCAGCGCTCACTGGCGGTGAGCTCGGAAATCCGTAAATACATCCCATATAATGCACTCATGATAAATAAGGTCCGTTCATGCCTTTTTGGCTCTTGTGAGGCTAAAAAACGAGCCGTTTCGATCACATAATCCCACTGTAGATCCGTCAATCGTCGAACCATAGGGGCTCCTTGCGTTTTGCGCAAGAAACGACTTTTTTGACGAATTTGCAAGAGCGGATTCACTTGCGTAATCCCATCAATAATTAAGTAATTATAGAAGCTACTGAGTACAGCAAAAATTTCTTTGAAGGCACGATCTGAAAGTAAATAAACTTTAGGATCGGGGACTGCACCCTGGCGCGCAGCGATTTTACTCACAGTTATCACAAAAGGACGCCAATCGGGATGCGGAACACGCACGCCATCTTGGTTGATAAAACGAGGCACTTTAGCAGTAGCAATCCAATTAAGTGGCGGTTTTTTGCAGAAATTTAAATAGGTTTCCATATCTAGGCGGGTTAATTGAATAATTGATTTTTTTTGAATGAGCCACGCCCATTGCATTAAACGCTCTATTTCACGGCGATAGCTATTAAAAGTGGCTTCATTGCCGTCATATTCTCTTAAAAAATTGCGTGCCAACTCAAAATCCTCATGGGCAAAAGATAGTTTTATTGCTGAGGGTAGGGTGATACTTTTAATGTTGTCCATGGTATCAAAAATGGCTTGAGGGATCTTAGCGGGGATTGTGGTTTGCGGCTTATTTTTCATAATATGGACTCGCTATCGAATGGCTGTTTTAAGAACCGGAAGACTTGTCTATTTGATTTTACCATGAAAACAAAATACATTGACTCTAATAGGCTTGAAAAAACAGGATACAAATTACCCATGTATTTACCTACTTTAGTTCTAGGATGTTTATTAATGACCACTCATATTGTTTCAGCAACAAATAATAGCACTCTCGAGCATAACGCTTATGATTATACCTTTCATACTTTAATTGGAGATAATCCTTTACCGCTATCGACTTATCGGGGGAAAGTTTTGCTTATCGTCAATGTTGCATCAAAATGTGGATTTACCCCTCAATATGCTGGCTTGGAAAAGCTTTATGAACAATATAAAGATCGCGGCTTAGTCATACTAGGTGTTCCTGCAAATGATTTTGGCGGTCAAGAACCAGGTACAGATCAAGAAATTGCTCAATTTTGCAGAGTGAATTATGGGGTCTCATTTCCAATGACTGCAAAGGAAGTGGTTTCGGGGAAAAAAGCACATCCTTTTTACTTATGGGCCAGGAAAACATTAGGATTTGGTACCGCACCCAAATGGAACTTTCATAAATATCTCATTAATCGTCATGGTGAACTCATCGATTATTTTTACTCCACAACATCACCTGATTCGACACGATTAATTAAAGCCGTAAAAAAAGCTCTTGATCAAAAAAATGATGCTGGATTGAAAGAACATCGTTAAAAACAACTAGAAAATAAGGTAATCATTTATAAGGGGAATTATTGATGACTGTTACGACTGGATTATCAGGCAATGAATTGTTTTGTCTTGAGAAAAAGGGATATGCGCCAGGCAATATTGTTGTTGGTAATAGCGTCCATAGCTTAGGCTTTGTCGGAAGTGTCAGTTCTGGATTTAAGGCCGTCATGGGTGGTGAAATTGAAAACATATCACAGCTTGTTTCGGAAGGTCGAGATACAGCATATCGGCGTATGTTTGACGAAGCAGCGAGTCATGGTGCACAAGGTATTACTGGCGTTAAAAATGAACTTATTTTACATCATGGGAATATAGAGTTCTTATCGATAGGCTCTTCGATTCACACGATTAACGGACAACCCTCTTCTCCCTTATTTTCGACTTCTGCTGATGGACAGGAACTCTATGCACAATTAGACGCTGGTTATGAACCTTTGGGATTTTGTTTTGGAAATACGGCTTACTCGCTTGGCGTTAGGAGAGGATTCTCAGGTTTATTAAAAACCTTGGGGAAGGGTGAGGTCAAAGTACTCTCAGATATGTTTAATCATACACGACATTTGGCTCTTGAGCGCCTCATTGCGCATGCTCACAACTACAATGCAGATGCCGTACTAGGCATCAAAACAACAATTATCCCTATCGGGGGTATGATAGAAATGTTGATGATCGGCACGGCATCCCGACAAGTACAGACAGACTCTGTCGCAGCAAAAGCTGATGAAATCGTTACGAGCGACATGACCAACGTAGAAATGTGGAACATGCGTAATCTTGGATACGCACCCATGAAATTGTTATTGGGAACCTCTGTTTATTCATTGGGATTTGCTGGTGGAGTTAGATCTGCATTGAAATCTTTTGTTCGAGGTGAAATTAACGAATTAACACAATTAATTTATTCAGCGCGAGAGAATGCTCTGAGTATTATTAACGATGAAGCTAAAGCAATTGGTGCTGATGATGTTGTCGGTGTCAAAACCTATGTCTATCAATTGACTAATGGTTTAATTGAATTTATGGCGATAGGAACTGCTGTTAAGAAAATGCCCGGCTTAAAAACTATTTCGGATCATTTACCGGTTCAAGCAATTGTTGTTGATCAAAATACTTTTTTTGATTCAACCCAGCAGAATAGCTTCAATTTAAATTTAAACACAGGAAATAATTCCATCATGCGTGGGGTGCTATCTCGCATTTTACTCATTATGTTTGCAGTATTTATTGTGTTTTTTTCACACAGATAATTAGGCGTGGAGCAGCCAAACGGAAAAACCAAGGTGAACGCTTGAGTTGCTCCCCCTTCGCTAACGTTCGGGTTCACAATGACGATTCGGTGCTCGAAAATTAACTTTTTTCGGCTCAATCTAGTGAATAGTCTACGTACTCGTTCGCACCATATGCGCTAAGTTGTTTTATCATACCGATATGACCTATTTCGGAGGCTAATGACATTGGCGTGACCCCATAACCAAAGAACTCGTTGTTAATCGACGCTTGAATGGTAGAGTTCTTCAATAAAAGCGCCAGAATATCTTGATGCTCAAAAATAATAGCGAGAAGCAAAGGACTACAATAGAACGGGGTATCAACAAGCTCAGTTCGAGGGTGTGAGAGTAATTGCTCAACAACATCAATCATGTTAAATCGTATTGCAACTTGTATGAGTGTAAAAGGCATTCTTCCAAAGACATAATTGGGGCAATTATACTTAATAAGTAAATGTACAGCCTGGGCGATGACCATTTTTTTTCTGGTATGCTATAACTCCCCCAATCGCTTGAAAATAGATTTTCTACATCAGGAAAGTAATCAGCATGAGTATGAAACCAATAATTCACCGATATACTAGGCCCGGATAAGCCCCGAACTTCATGCCACCAATGCTTGGGAATAAATAATGCGTCCGATTCTTGCATGTGAACATGGTAAGGCGTCGCATGCCGGTGTACCGTGGTGTAATCATCAAACAGATCTGTGCCTGGAATACGACTTCGGTGAACGTTTCTCAGCCAAATATTTTTATCTGGTTTATGTTGAAAAAGAAAACGGGTATCACTGGGAGGGAATAGGGTGATGTGTTTCTGCCCATAAACTTGAAGAAAAATATTATCCAGTTCGTCAAAATGGAGTTGCGTGAGGGTATCATTTTGACCACACCATAGATGAGGGGGAAACCGATTCAAATTAATTAAGTTACAGAATGATGGTGGTGAAATATGATCGCTAATTTCTGCAAATTCATTGAGAGGGTGATTTTGAAGATACACCCTGCCAGTTAATGAATTGACTGTGTCATTATCAGTAAACAGCCTCATCATTTGTTGGATAGTTAACTTAACTTTTTTCAAGCTATAAAATTGATTGTTGACACAATCCGCGGGGCTCCATAATGATAACGGCACTTCTTTATCCCCAAGTATTTTCCTAAAATAATCAGGCGTCCAAGTTTTTGCCGCCGTTGAATCTTTGATAGCCCCCCTGACAACAACCGGTCGTTTTGTGTCATAGAATCTCGTAACAAATTCTTCAGGTGTTAAGTGACCGACTTCCTCAACTTGCCTAGCCCCATGATATGGATTCAATGCTAATCGACGTAATCCTTGTTTATTGGAAAACCTATCATTGAATTCTGCTTGAAATTGTTGAATGCGAGCATCGGTCATGGCAGGATTACCTGCCAACTCAACCCGCTCAATATGATGGTTTGTTCGCAGAAGTTCAGCCATTTGGAGAACTGAGCTATCCGTAAGTTTATTCCAATTGACGAGCAGTGAATGAACGTATGTATTATTCGTTAATGCCTCGCAGAGAGACTTCATTTGTGCGTCGTCAATATCACAACAACTTAAATTAATCACGACTTGATTCGGATCATTAGTTGAGATTTTTTCAATTAGAGTAGAATCAAGCACGATAAATTGCTCCTTGCGTTCAGATATAACAATACGAAATTCTGCATGAAAAGGGTAGGGAACACCAGGGGCTGTTTACATTTCAGCATAAAGCGCGGGACGTAGAGGGACGAAATGTAAACAGCCCCTGGTAGTGCACTAGATTTAAGAATTTATTTCATTTACAGTAAGACATCAAATCACATCTTCAATCAGTGTCAACAATGTCTGGTATACATGTTTATCTAGGGCCCTCATTAGATAGAAAAACAGCAAAGCAATTATTACCCCACGCTCATTATCATCCGCCCGTGCGATGTGGTGATGTGGTGAGCTTGTTACGCCTTTCCCCGAAAAAAATCATTATAATCGATGGCTTTTACGAGTCGGTACCGGCTGTTTGGCATAAAGAAATTTTATTAGCAATTGAGTTGGGGGTTGCGGTTTGGGGAGCTGCAAGTATCGGTGCACTGCGTGCTGCTGAACTATATCAATTGGGTATGCAAGGGTTTGGTCAGATATTTCATCAGTTTAAGACGGGTGTTTTGACGGATGATGACGAGGTTGCCGTATTACACGGGGATGAGCAAAACGGATTTGTCGCCATCAACGATTCGATGGTTAATATTCGTTATACATGTCAGGAAGCTGTCGAGAAAGAAATCATTTCAAATGAAATAAAAGATCGATTAATAGCCTATTGCAAAGAACAATTTTATCCTTATCGCTCCTTAATGAATGCAGCGACACAATTATCAAGTGACGATCCACAAATAGGCAGCACATTTATCCCCTGGTTGCGCATACATGGGCTCGTTGATTTAAAGCGACAAGATGCCATCACCGTATTAAGTCACTGTGCAGCCAATGATTATCCTGATATTCCCAAACCTACTTACGAAACACCGATGACAATGTTTTTACGGAATACCACTTATTATGCGAATTTAACACCATTTAAGCACGATTGTGGCGATCTTCCACAGATTGAAAAGCAACTTCAATATCTGTATCGTCACGCCATAGCCGAGTATAGGCTAGTTGCAGAATTGGCTCATTTTTCACGATGTTTATTTTCATTGCAAACCGAAACCACGCTATTGATAGCACAAGCACCACTAATAGCATATATCCATACACACGAATTGTACTCACCCGAAATGGATTTTTCTTTTTATAAAACACATGCTCAGTTTTCTGTAATTTATGACTTGATCTGTCAGTCAATCTGCATGATACAACTAAAGCCGGAAAAATTAGACGCCTATTTACCTGCAATTGCACATTATTATGACCTTAATCCTGAATTGACCGCCCGAAATAAAAGCATACTTAGATTATTGTTGGTTCTTGTTTTTTCAATTGAGTTAAAGTTTGAAATGTGCGATGTACAGCTCACAACAAAAAACTTTAGAGAGCAGTTGAAAACCTTATTTATAAGACGATCGTATCCTAAAGAAAAACGTGAGGCATGGTTGTTTCCGGAGCATTGCGATAATCAAATATTCCATGATTTTTTATCTAGATATTTTAAGGTAACAACAGTTTATTATCCTGAATCCTCTACTGCCTATTATTATTTCAAATGGATGTATGATGCATTTAATTTTTATGTTTCATCTCTTTCTCGTGACAAGCAAACCTTTGCGGATGAATCCTTACATGCCCTAACAGGAGGATAAAGGTGTCAGTGAGTTTAGAAAAATCTTTGCCTGATGCGACAATCCTGTTAAAAAAAGCGACGGATCCCGAGGTATTCCACGATATATTAAAAACTCACGCGAAAGAAACATTAACCTTTGTCCCTTATGGCAATATGTGTTTAAGCCCGGTTAATACTAAAACCATTGCGTCTGTTGTGGCGTTAGAAACAATTTTACCCTCGATGGAGGAAGATCATAAAACGATCATAACTTGTAAATCCTCAAGTAGCGTATTGAATAATCGAAAACCATCATTGCGCCAGTTTTCTCAAAAAAAGCTCGATTTTTCAATCATTGATACGCTTTTAATTAACTCGTTTTCACCTCATCATTTAGGAACCAGGCCCTATCCATCAGCAGGGGCGTTGTACCCCATTGAACCCCTCTTGTTTATATTTAATGAGCGCATCAATTATGATAAGCCGATTCACTCTGGTTGTTACCACTTCAGGCCTCTCAATCGAACACTGGCGTTAATTAAAAAAATGGACCTATTACCAACCATTCAGCGATTATTTCATGGTCTTGTTGACGAGAACGCGCCACCGAACTTATGTATTTTGTATATAGCGCATATTGAGAAAAGTATTTTTAAATACCGTTATCGTGGTTATCGTCATGCCCTCATGGAAGTTGGCTCGATGTATCAACAAGTCGCGATAGTCTCGCAAGCCTTAGGGTTGGGCAATACGGTGTGGTCAGGGTTTAGTGATTATCAAGTGATGCATGAAATTGGCTTGAATCGACATGTTTTTTTGCCGATAACAATGCAATTTCTAGGATATGAATGAAACATCATGGGGCATGAACGACCCGCTGCTCATCGCTTGTTGTTCAGCGAGTTGATAAAAAAGACCTTGCGATTGCAATAGTTGATGATAAGTGCCTTCCTCATGGACTCGACCTTGGTGCAATACCATGATTTTATCAGCGTATTGAATCGTGGATAATCGATGCGCAATTGAAATGCAAGTAATGGGCAAACTTCTAATGACTTTTGCAATGTGATGTTGCGCCATAGCGTCAAGAGAATTGCTTGCTTCATCTAATAGCAATAAACGTGGCTTACCGGCCAACGCCTTGGCAATCAATATCAATTGTTTTTGTCCTCCAGATAGAACATTAACCTGTTGTGAAAGCATGGTGTGCATTTTCATAGGCAATGATGTAATAAAACCTTTTAAACCAACTAAATCTGCTGCATGCCACGCATCTTCTTCTGTCATGCCCGCATATTCATCGACAATATTAGTCAAGATGGTTCCTGTCATCAGCTTACTATCTTGGAAAACGACACCGATTTGTTGCCTTAATGCCGATAAATTCATGTCTTGAATAAGATGATTATCAAATGAAATATAACCTTTCTGTGGAATATAAAATCCAAGCAATAATTTTAAAAGCGTAGATTTTCCTGCCCCTGATAAACCGACAATAGCAATATGTTCGCCCTCTGTAATTGAGCAACTCAGTCCTTTTAGCGTAGATAGCTTTGAATGGGGGTAGCTAAATTCTACGTCGTGAATGGAAATGGCGCCAGTTATCGTTGGCGATGATTTGATTGCGTTACCACACGAGGTGTGATTTTCAGTGGGTGTATTCAATATCGGCTTTAGGCGACGAAAAGCACAAATTGTGGATGCGATTTCATTTAATTGCATTGAAAAGGAAATTAAGGCGCCCATCAATTGAAGCAAGGCCGTATAGAAAATAATATAGTGCGCTAGCGGTAGTTGGTTTTGTTCCCAGCGCGTAGCTAAGAAAAAAATAATAATTAATGTCATTAGGAGGATATTATTGGTAAGCGTAAATCGCCACACACCAAGTCGATAGATTTGAAATAATTTTTGTCGCGTCATACTGTATAACTTTACCCATTCCGCTTCAGCAAATACATCTTTGCAAAATAATTTAATTCTGCTCATTCCGCTGGTCATATTAAACGTAAAAGCTGCCGCATCACCTAAGCTGTGCATGTGCTTTTCGATGTGGGGCAATTGTTTTTTTATATTGATGACTGAAATAAACAAAAAAATACTCACAATGACTAAAGTAGCTAGGGTTAACTTCCATGTAAAATAAAGCATGGTTAAAAAGCTGATGGTCGAAAATGTAAACGAAAGAAAAATGCCAATTTGATTTTGCCCGCTTAATCGTGCTAAAGGCTCAATCATCAATACACGATGACATAAATCACCAATAGCATATTGTTCGAAAAATGATACAGGCAAATTAAATAATCGTTTCATGATGATAGATTGAACATGATGAATGATTGAGACTTCATATTTTGTAAACACGATAGTTCTAATTACGCTCAACACACCAACACTGATACCGATGAACGTTAAGAACAAAATAAAATGGACTATTTCAGGTATCTTAGTGTACTCAACATGATGAGCAATAATCTGCCCCATCTTGATAGTGAGCGTGGCGTTTAATAATGCAATGACAAAATAAATAACCATCATTGTGCCGAAAATTGATAAATGATGAATAAAGACTTCTCGCAGTATCGTTCGTGCACTCAAGCTGTTGTTGGGGAAGGAGGGGATTTCAATAGGATCTGAATGAGATGAACCCTGAAATGCCCCTTCAATGGTCTGTTCCAACAATGTTTCTGTTTCTTGCTTCGTTCTGCTGCGTAATAAATTAAGTTGAATATAACGCTGGTATTGAGAATCTGTATGTCGTTGAACCTTAGGCTCATTGTCTGTTTCTAGATAAGATGAATTCATTAATATATTAACCTTCTAAATAACTTGCTTTCCCTAGCCTGACTGTTTTAGAAACGCTATATATTGCGCACTATGCTTAGCCCATAATGATTGATGCGATCCTGAATCAATGATCTGACCATTTTTGATAATATGAATAACATCCGCGTCAATAATGGTATTGAATCGATGCGCAATAATCATTAAGGTTTTCCTGGTAGCACGAATATTTTTATCAATTTGATATTCAATCAAGGTGTCCAATGAGCTCATGGCTTCATCAAGAATTAATATTTTAGGATTGGGTAACAGGGTCCGGGCAATTTCTAGGCGCTGGCGTTGTCCGCCACTTATATTACTTGCACCTTCCATTAATTGATATTGAAGACCATCCTCGGTTTGCAGTAGCTCCTCAATACAAGCTGTTCTTGTGGCTTGTATAAACTCTGCCTCGGTATAATGGGGTGTCCATAAACTTAAATTATCCTGGATAGATCCTTTAAAAAAAAACTGATCTTGACTCACTAATCCAATGAGTTGTGCCCGCTCTTCTGCGCTCAGTTTTGATAAACACACCCCATCAATAAGAATGCTTCCTGACCACGGTTGATATAAGCCACTGATGAGCTTTGCCAAAGTACTTTTGCCACTTCCTGAGACTCCGATGAGGGCTACACGCGTTTGAGGTTCAATAACCATAGATAGATTTTGTAGAATAGGTCCTTCATCACGACTATAACCGAATGTCAGGTTAATAATTTCGATTTTTCCTTTACAGTTAGGCGTAGTATATAATCGGGGAGGGTTAGTTGCCGTGATGGTAATAGGATGCTGTGCAAGAGTTATTTCTGAGGAATGATGTAGCACATCAGATATTTTCTCATAATCAATTTGTATCATTTGAAACTGACCAGCCAAATTCATAAGTTGTAAAAGCAGCACATTAAGGGTCAATAACAAGCCATTAAAAGCCATGAACTCACCTATCGAAAGGCTATGGTTGTTAATTTCAATGATACCGATGGTGATCAAAGCGATGTTGCTGAGTGCTAAAATAAAGACGGCCATGCTATTCAACAGTCCATTAAGAAAAGATAGTCGACGATAGGGATTTAAGTAACTCGCTAGTTTAGATTGCCATTGAGAAAAAGGGTCACCTTGACTATTGACTGATTTTAACTGGGTAATCATCGCTAAATAATTTAAAGTAGCGGATGTTAAATTAAAGAGCGCTTGTTTTGTTTGAGAAGTTAGATGCGCACGCGATTCTTTCATCAAATAAAAACAGAGTCCATTGATAATCAACATGAGGCATACCAACTCGCTCAATCCAGCATTAAACCAAAACATAAAGCCAAGATAGACCAGGATTTGAATGGCGCTTGTTAGTGCGCTGAAAAGGGGCCCAATGAATGTTTCAGTGAATCGGTCACTCGATTGCAAACATTGATTCAAGGCCCCAGCTTTTCGATATGTGAAGAAGAATAGTGGCATCGCCATGATGATTTTGATGAGCTTAAAAACTTGTCGTGTTGCAATTTTGCATTCAAATTTCCGTAAGATCCTTCGTTGTAGATAAGTCAACATACACTGAAGGTAAAGAATGCCGAGCATGATTAAAAATACAGAAGACAATTCATTCATTTGATGGGCAATGACATATTGATCAATATAAAGACGACTAAAGAAGGGGATGATCAAATGAAGTAATGTAAGCAAAAATGTTGCAATGGTTAGGAATAATAGATGGGTATTATTTTTCTTGAGCAGTTCTAAACAATAGGCCATGCATGTTTTTTCTAGGTGGCGTTTTTTAAAATGATCCATGGGTTCACATTGAATGCCAACACCGGAAAAACATCGATTAAACTGTTCTAAAGTGATTTGGCAGCGACCGATACTAGGATTATTAATATAGACTTTTTTTCCTTTAAATCCTTCTAATACGACAAAATGTTTGTTTTCCCAAAATATAATTAAGGGGAAAGTGTTTTGCATGATCTCTTCTGTAGAGGCTCTGACGACAGTCGCTTTCATTCCATAATGATTTGCGACTTGAACAAGTGTATGACTACTCGTACCGCTACGAGATCCGCCGCATTGTTTTCTTAATGTATGCATTGGCATGATGCAACCGTAATATCGTAAAACGATGCCCAGTGCGACAGCACCACAGTCCGATTGCTCCATTTGGAGCAAATGTGGCGTTTTGACTCGATGAGAACACAATTGATGATGACCTTTATCAATGACGCTTAGGTTTCCTAAGCGGAGACTGCGCTAACTCCAATTTTGATTGCTGCTGTGGTCGTACTTTCAGCGGCAGCTGCAAATATTGTTTCAACATCAACTTTAGTTATGCCAGGCGCAGTGTAAACCTCGCTGTTGATTTCCATCTCTGATTTATCGAGAGATTCGTTGGCTTGTGTACATTGATCCAAAAATGCCTTCGTTATTTCGTCCATAATTATTTGCTCCTCATAATTTTCCCGTTCTTACAGTATTCTGCTGTTTATTTTTAAAAATATCAATTCGTTGAGCTCACAAACACTCTGGAAAATAAGCATGATTGGTATGAGCTTCACTATCATAGACTAATTCGGGCACAATAACGTGAACCACGGGTATTTGAATGTCTTTTTTGGTATGTTCGTAAACAATAACTTGGTGATATCCCGATTGATTTAATTGCTTAAGGAGCTGATTAATACAAAGGGTAAAGTCTCCTGGAACATTCGTTTCAATGAATGGATGTAGTTTTTCTGCGGATGGGATTGCACCGCCCTGAAGTTTGGGATAGGTAATTTGATTCCAGCTATTTTGTAAGGCTTGATATACCGAGGGATAACAATCATCACGTGATCCTGCAACAAAAGTAAGACGAGCTTGAATGGCCTCGGTAATTGCTCTTGATAAGGCGACAACACTTGATAAATGACAACCCGCACCACTAAAACTGCCGAGTGCATGGATCCCTGTTAAATCGGAGATGAGGGCCGTATAGACAGGTACACCTATTTTATTAGTGGCTTCTACGATTTCTAAATAAATGTCACGCGTATTTAAATGTCCAATAATGGCTTTTAAATGGGGCGAGTGAATCGTTGAGGCGTCAATTAGCCGTTTTTGTTTGGGATACCATTCTGAGATGGCCCAATTATCCCGTTCAATGACTTCATAAAGACCATGACAAACCGCTTCTTCATAAGTATTTCCTGAAGCGAGCCCATTACTTGAGCAAGCAAAAAAGAAGCTATACTTATCAGCTTTTCGGTGCAATATTTGTGTATTCAGGTCAATTAAACATTTAGGAAAATAAATTTCTTGACCGGTATTCAATTCAATGCCTTTTAACCATGCAAAATTGATATCCTCGAATACTTCAGAAGTACGTTGAAAATTATTGGTGAGTTGTATTTTTTCAAGATTAACAAGGTTTTTTTTCGCCTTTAATTCACGGTATGTGCCAACTAGCTCTGCTTTAGGTATTCGCTCGGCATGCCAGCCCTCAATTGACTCCATGATCGCTGAAATCTTCGCTAAATCATGTGTAATGCCTTTTCCCTGAGAGGTTGTCACTAATTTGGATAAAGGGCGAATAGCTGTATAGGTTGGAATGTTGATATTATCTAGTCCCGTGATATTAGCAACACGAGAAATACCAAACGTATCCCAGATCAATGGTTGCAGTTTAGCAAGTGTTTCATGGGGCTCATACGCTCGATAGGTTCCACCCAGGTCATGCATGATTAATTTAACCCTTAGTCAAAAAGTCAAGGTAACTACAGGCAAGTAATTACAGAAAAAGATTGCTGATCACATTACATTTATCTAACATAGAACGCAACAAGTTAGCGGGGCAAAGGGATAATTGAGGCTGATTATTTTTGCTACAGGGCAAACGCATCTAAACGAACATTATAAAATCATAAAGCACGGCACGTAGAAAAAAAAAGTATTTTAGTGTTCAAAAATGAGATGCGTTTACCCTGATTTTTGCTAGGGAATGACGATATATGTTAAATCTAGGCGGCACTTATCGAGCAATCGATCCTCAAGACACATTAGCGAAAGTCGAGCCACTTTTATGGACAGCGTTTGGGATTACCCGTGTCGCTAATATTACCCATCTTGACCATGTCGGAATTCCCACCTATTTAGCGATTAGACCACAAGCCAAGTTACTCACCACGGCCCAAGGTAAAGGCATTAATGATGATTTAGCGAAGATTTCAGCGATCATGGAGTCGATAGAAGGTTGGCACTGTGAAAATATGACAGAGCCACCTTTATTTGGCTCGTATCAAACCCTCAAGCATGACTATCCTTTATGTAACTTAGATCCCTCAATGAATCACGGGCCATTTGAATGGAACAATATTGAATCCCTTGAAATACCGTGGGCTAAAGGAACAGAGTTAATCACCGGGAAGCCTATTTATTTTCCCTATACCATGATTAATGTTAATACAGCTTATTATCGTCCCGGTTATCGATACTTTCCGCCGCGAACCAATGGCCTCGCATCAGGAAATACTGATGAAGAAGCGATATGTCATGCACTGTATGAAATAATTGAGCGTGAGATAGAAGCAAGAAATTTACTTTTCATGAAGGGCCCTCAAGTTGATTTATCAACGATTCAATCGCCACATCTTCTCACATTACTCGAAAAAATAGCACAAAGCCGATTGGCCTTGGAGGTTTGGCCGCTGACAAATGACTTCGATATTCCTTGTTATGCGGCGATTGTATATGATTTGGATGATGTTCGAGGGGTAGGGATGCAGTTTGGTTCAGGAGCCCATTTTTCAAGTAGTGTTGCTTTATCTCGCGCCATTACGGAGGCTGTTCAAGGCCGTGCGACGATGATATCTGGTTCAAGAGATGATCATACGCCGCGTCTTTATCAAAAGAATAAAATGAACATGCCCTATCTTATCAACGCTTTTGATAGGAGCCGTGAAAATCAACTTTTATTCACGGAAACGTCTGCTGTTCATAATTTTAAAATATGCTTACAGGCCTTGCTACAAACCTTGAAACAAAAAGGATATCATCAGGTGATTTTATATAATCACACTCGTGATGAATGGGATATTCCGGTTGTCCACGTTGTTATTCCTGGCTTTCGGTATATTCATGGTACTTGCTTTGCTTCCCCTGTTTCGCCCTAGTACAGCGTTTCATTGAATCTTGGAAAAAAATATGGAATATGATACACATGTTTATTTAGGGCCAACACTCAATCCCCAAGCCGCTCGAAATTATCTCCATCACGCATATTATCATCCACCGATTAAATGTGGTGATCTTATCCGAGTGTTTAGATTAAAACCAAAACGAATTATTATCATCGATGGTATCTATGAACAAATACCTGCGGTTTGGCATAAAGAGATTTTGCTAGGTCTAGATAATGGCATTGAGATATTCGGAGCGGCCAGTATGGGGGCACTACGAGCAGCAGAGTTACATCCTTTTGGTATGATTGGCGTAGGACAGGTTTTTCAAGATTTTTTAGATAAAAAGTTGAATGATGACGACGAAGTTGCGGTCCTGCACCATGACCAAGATCATCATTATGCGCCTATCAACGACGCCATGGTTAATATTCGCGCAACACTCGCGCTGGCTTATCAAGAGGGGATTATCTCTTTAGCATCGAAAGAACGCTTCATCGCAGATTGTAAACGTCTATTCTATCCTTATCGTTCATTAAATAAATCCATCTTAGCATTTGAAAAAACACATCCCCAAGAGAGTAAGGCTTTGTCTGAGTGGCTATCAAGTCATGGATTGGTGGATATCAAGAGGCAAGACGCTCAACTTGTTTTAACTCAGGTGCAAGCCTCTATCTCATTGAGTCCGACGTTGAGTTCGCTGATGCCGGGTAACTTCTCTCCAATTTCTGACGTCCCGCGGCCTACAGAAGGGGAGCGAACCTTGACGATGCCGGTGACAAAATTTATTGCCTCACTAGTGGACGATGCGGTGATCGAGTCGTGTGTTTTTTAATAAACCGGGGTTACGGTAACATAAAAAAAAAATAAGGCAATATCTAAAAGAAAAAAATAAAATTTTAAAAAGGTGA
>Ga0364920_10148_pt1 | contig 27246 bp, 20 predicted proteins | sample SorcelJu500001C8_FD_206961 | JGI IMG/M metagenome (GOLD analysis project Ga0364920, IMG submission 206961) | Enriched cells from Trout Bog Lake Hypolimnion, Wisconsin, USA - BchlTB.June20.5000.01.C8 | ecosystem: Environmental > Aquatic > Freshwater > Lake > Hypolimnion/Profundal zone | place: USA...
GCCAGCACGGTCAGTTTTACCGCGACGTTCAGCGAACCGGTAATCGGCGTCGATCCGACCGACTTTTCGTTGGCGAAAACAGCGACGGTCGGTGAGACATTATTGCAAGTGACGCCGGTCAGCAGCAGCAGTGGCGCTGTTTATACGGTGACCGTCAGCGGAATTACGGGGGCCGGAACTCTGGGCCTGAATCTGATCGATGACGGCAGCATCCATGATCTGGCGGGAAATCCATTGGTCACCCCGAACTCTGCCGCCAGCTTTGGAAACCAGGCAGCATTTGCCGCAGGATCTGATTCGAAATCGATGGTTGTCGGCGATGTGAATGGCGACGGAATACCCGACCTGGTCATTGCGAATACGAGTAATAATACTGTCAGCGTATTATTGGGGAATCAAAACGGCACGTTCCAGACGCAGCAGACCTACGCCACCGGGACCAAGCCGTTTTCGGTGGCACTGGGTGATGTGAACGGTGATGGCAAAGCCGATATCGTCGCGGCGAACGAAAACGATAACACAGTCAGCGTCTTAATTGGAAACGGCAATGGAACGTTCAAAGCCCAGCAAGTGTTTGCGACGGGGACGAACCCGGATTTCGTGACGCTGGCGGATGTGAACGGCGACGGTAACACCGACATCCTCGTGGCAAATTTTCATGGTTACTCCGTCAGCGTTTTACTAGGGAATGGCAACGGCACGTTCCAGCCCCAGCAAGCTTTTGCTACGGGATCGGCACCACATTCAATCGCGGTCGGTGATTTGAACGGCGACGGCAAACCAGACCTGGTCGTCGCGAACAGCCATAGTAATACGGTGAGCATTCTGCTGGGAAACGGCAACGGCACGTTCCAGACACAACAGACCATCGCTACGGGAACGTATCCGATTTCCGTGACGCTGGATGACGTGAACGCGGACGGTATTCCCGATCTGGCCGTCGCAAACCTGAATAGCAATAACGTGAGTCTGATGCTGGGGAATGGAAATGGTACGTTTCAATCGCAGCAGGTCCTGGCGACGGGGACGAAGCCGTATTCGGTCGTCATGGGGGATATCAACGGAGACGGGATTCCCGATATCGTTGTCGCGAACTACGGCAGCAATACCGCAGGTGTTTTACTCGGTAACGGGAACGGCACATTTCAAACCCAGCAGACATTCGCGATGGGTTCTGAACCGACAGCAATCTCGCTTGTCGATGTGAATGCCGATGGCAGGCCCGATCTCGTGGCTGCGAATTGGACCAGCACCTCGGCCAGTGTGTTGCTGGCGAACGGAAACGGCAACTTCACGGGACAGGTCTTTACCATCGATCCCACCAAACTGAATGTCGCGCCGTACGTGGTATCAATTAATCGCGCGGCACCGGTCGGTCTGACGACGGATGCCACGAGTGTCAGCTATACGGTGACGTTCAACGAGCCGGTGACGGGGGTCGATCTGACCGACTTTTCGTTGGTGAAAACAGGGACAGTCGGTGACACCTTAGTACAACTAACGCCGGGCAGCAGCGGCGCGGTCTACACGGTGACCGTCAGCGGACTCACAGGCATTGGGACGCTGGGACTGAATCTGGTCGATAATGGACGTATCCACGACCTCGCAGGGAATCCGCTTGCCAGTCCGACAGGAGCAGTAAGTTTCGCGAACCAAGCCACCTTCGCCACAGGAACGCAACCGCGTTCTGTGACACTGTGGGATGTGAACGGGGACGGTATTCCCGATCTTGTTGTTGCGAACTACATCAGCAATACAGTGAGCGTGTTGCTGGGGAACGGGAACGGCGTATTTGGGGCGCAACAAACGTTTTCCACGGGAAATAACCCAGAATCTGTGACGGTGGGGGATGTGAACGGGGACGGGAAGCCCGACCTCATCGTTGGGAGTGAAGGTAACTCTGTGAGCGTATTGCTGGGGAACGGGAATGGGACGTTCCAATCGCAGCAGGCCCTCGCCACGGGGTCTATTCCAAGCTCTGTGACACTTGCTGATGTGAACGGGGACGGCAAGCCCGACATCGTTGTTGCGAACTTCAACGGTAACACTGTGAGCGTATTGCTGGGGAACGGGAATGGGACGTTCCAATCGCAGCAGACGTTCGCCACGGGGTCGGGTCCGATTTCCGTCACGGTGGCTGATGTGAACGGGGATGGCAAGCCCGACCTCGTCGTTGCGAACGTACTGAGCACTTCGGTGAGCGTGTTGCTGGGGAACGGGAATGGAACGTTCCAAGGGCAGCAAACGTACGCTACGGCGGGGAATCCGTTTTTCGTGACGGCGGGCGATGTGAACGGAGACGGCATTCCCGACCTTGTCGTCGCGGATGAAGGCAATTCTTCGGTGAGCGTTTTGCTGGGGAACGGGAATGGGACGTTCCAGCCACAAGCCACCTTCGCCACGGGGTTGGGGCCCGGTTCAGTGGCACTGGGGGATGTGAACGGCGACGGCAAGCCTGACCTGATCATCGCGAACCAAGGCGACAATACGGTGAGCGTGATGCTGGGGAACGGGAATGGGACGTTCCAAGGGCAGCAAACGTTCGCTACTGCAGGGCGCCCCCGTTTCGTGACACTGGGGGATGTGAACCACGACGGCAAGCCCGACCTCGTTGTCGCGAACTCAGGCACCGTCACGAATCCTGGAAATACGGTGAGCGTGTTGCTGGCGAACGGGAATGGCAACTTCACCGGACAGGTCTATGCCATCGATCCAACCAAATTGAATGCTGCTCCGTACGTGCAATCGATCAACCTTGCCAACCCCGCAAACGCGATGACCAATGCCAGCAGCGTCGGTTTCACGGTGACGTTCAGCGAACCGGTCACGGGGGTCGATCCGACCGACTTCAAACTGGTGGAAACGGGAACCATCGGAGCCACGTTGTCGCAGGTCTCGGCGATCAGCGGGTCGGTCTACACGGTGGCTGTCAGCGGCATCACGGGCAATGGAACGCTCGGCCTGAATCTGATCGACGACGGCACGATCCGCGACGCGGCGGGCAACCCGCTCGTCACACCCGGCGCGGCCGCCAGTTTTGCAAGCCAGGCCACCTTCGCCACAGGTGTGCAGCCAGTTTCAATAACCACGGGTGACGTGAACGGAGACGGCATTCCCGACCTCGTCGTGTTGAACCAGGCCGATAATACGGTAGGTGTGTTGTTGGGGAATGGAAACGGCACATTCTCAGCACAGCAGACCTTCGCCACAGGGTTAAATCCGTATTCTGCAAAGCTGGGGGACGTGAACGGTGATGGCAAGCCCGACCTCGTCGTCACGAACCAAAACAACAATTCAGTGAGTGTGTTGCTAGGGAACGGAAACGGGACGTTCTCAGCTCAGCAGACCTTCGCCACGGGGTTGACTCCGTGTTCTGTAATAATTGGCGATGTGAACGGGGACGGCAGGCCCGATCTTGTCGTCGCGAATATCGACAGTAATACGGTGAGCGTGTTGCTGGGGAACGGGAATGGGACGTTCCAGGGCCAAATCACTTTCGCCACGGGGACGGAACCTGTTTCCGTAACGTTGGGCGACGTGAACGGTGACGGTAAGCCAGACATTGTTGCCGCGAATCAAAGTAACAATTCGGTGAGCGTGTTGTTGGGAAACGGGAACGGCACATTCGGGTTCCAGCGGACGTTTGCCACGGGGAGGAATCCTCATTCAGTGGCTCTTAGTGATGTAAACGGGGACGGCAACCCCGACATCGTCGTCGCGAACGAGTTAAGCAATAGCGTCAGTGTGTTGCTGGGTAACGGCAACGGAACTTTCGGGTTCCAGCAAACGTTTGCCACGGGGAGTTTACCGACTTCAGTGACTGTGGGGGATGTGAATGGCGACGGAAAGCCTGACCTACTCGTCGCAAACATCGAAAACAATACGGTTAGCGTGTTGCTGGGGAACGGCAATGACACCTTTGCAGCCCAACAGACATTCGCTGGGGGAAGCGTCGTGAGCACCGTAGCCCTGCTGGATGTGAACGGCGATGGCAGGCCCGACGTCGTCGCAACGAACTCGGGCAACAGCAGCAATTCCGTCAGTGTGTTACTGGCCAATGGGAACGGCAACTTCACGACGGGACAAATCTATACGGTGAATCACGTCTCGCCGTCGGTCCTGTCGATCAATCGCGCGATACCGGCCAGCGTCACAACCAATGCCAGCAGTGTCAGCTTTACGGTGACGTTCAGCGAGCCCGTGACCGGCGTGAATCCGACTGACTTTTCGTTGGTGAAAACGGGAAACATCGGTACGACGCTGACTCAGGTAACACCCGCCAGCGGCTCGGTCTATACGGTGACCGTTAGCGGGATCACGGGGAACGGGACGCTCGGCCTGAACCTTGTCGATAACGGGACGATTCATGACCTGGCAGGAAATCCGCTCGTCACGCCAAATGCCGCCGCAAGTTTCGCAAACCAAGCCACGTTCGCCACGGGGACGAAACCGCGTTCTGTGACGCTGGCGGATGTGAACGGCGACGGCAAGCCTGACCTGATCATCGCGAACCAAGGCGACAATACGGTGAGCGTGATGATGGGGAACGGGAACGGCACATTTGGGGCGCAACAAACGTTTTCCACTGGATATACCCCAAAGCAGGTGACGGTGGGGGATTTTAATGGGGACGGCATACCCGACCTCGTCGTTGCGAACTACTACAGCGGTACCGTCAGCGTTTTGCTGGGGAACGGGAATGGGACGTTCCAAGCACAGCAGACCTTCGCCACGGGATTGCGTCCGCAGTCAGTGACACTTGCTGACGTGAACGGGGACGGTAAGTCCGACCTCGTCGTCGCGAACTACAAGGGCAATTCGGTCAGCGTGTTGCTGGGGAACGGGGATGGGACGTTCCAAACGCAGCAGACCTTCGTCACGGGGGGGTTGCCAGCTTCAGTGACGGTGGGTGACGTGAACGGCGACGGCAAGCCGGACCTCGTCGTCGCGAACTACGGCACCAGCACAGTGAGCGTCTTGCTGGGAAATGGAAATGGAACGTTTAAGTCCCAAGCCACCTTCACTACGGGATTGTTGCCTCAGTTCGTGTCTGTGGGGGATTTGAACGGGGACGGGAACCTCGACCTCGTCGTTGCAAACTACGTCGGTAATACGGTCAGCGTCTTGCTGGGGAACGGTAATGGGACGTTCAAGACCCAAACTGCCTTCTCCACCGGGACAGCTCAAGCTTCCGTGACGCTGGTGGATGTGAACGGAGACGGAATTCCCGATCTCGTTGTCGCGAACGAAGGGACCAGTGCAAATCCTGGAAACACCGTAAGCGTATTGCTGGGGAATGGGAACGGAACCTTCCAGACCCAAACTACGTTCGCCACGGGATCATCCCCACGTTCGACGGCAATGGGGGATCTGAACGGAGATGGCAGGCCAGACATTGTTACCGCCAACTTCCTTAACAATACGGTCAGCGTGTTGCTGGCGAATGGCAACGGCAATTTCACGGGACAGGCCTTTACCATCGACACGTTGGCACCCAGCGTGTTATCGGTCAATCGCACGACACCCGCCGGCACGACGACATCGGCCAGCAGCGTCAGCTTCACGGCGACGTTCAGCGAAGCGGTTACGGGTGTTGTTCCGAAGGATTTTGCTGTCGTCACGTCAGGATCAGTCGGTTCAACGTCGATTCAAGTGACGCTGGTCAGTACTTCGGTCTACACGGTGACGGTCAGTGGAATCACGGGTTATGGGTCGTTAGGGCTGAACCTGGTTGACAATGGGAGTATCCATGACCTGGCGGGGAACCCGCTGGTCACGCCGAATGCCGCCGCCAGTTTCACGAACCAAACCACGTTCGCCACAGGGACGAATCCACATTCGGTGGCGTTGGGGGATGTGAACGGGGACAGTGTTCCCGATCTTGTCGTCGCGAACGCCGGCAGCAATACCGTGAGCGTGTTTCTCGGGAATGGCAATGGGACGTTTCAGCCTCAAACCACCTTCAACACCGGGTTTCGACCATGGGCTGTGACGGTGGCTGATTTGAACGGAGACGGTAAGCCCGACCTCGTCGTCGCGAATTATATCGGCGATAACGTGAGCGTGTTGCTGGGGAACGGGAATGGGACGTTCCAGACCCAAGCCACGTTTGCCACGGGGCTAGACCCGGTTTCAGTGACGGTGGGTGATGTGAACGGGGACGGCAAGCCTGACGTCGTCGTCGCGAATTATTTCCAAGGTAGCAATACGGTAAGCGTGTTGTTGGGGAACGGGAATGGGACGTTCCAGCCCCAAGCCACGTTGCCCACCGGGAAGTACCCCGATTCCGTGATGCTGGTGGATGTGAACGGCGACGGTAAGCCCGACATCGTCGTTACAAACAAAGGCGATAACTCGGTAAGCGTCTTGACAGGGAACGGCAATGGGACGTTCCAGCCCCAAGCCACCTTCAATACGGGGGCGAGTCCATTTTCCGTGACGTTGGGTGATGTGAACGGCGACGGGAAGCTCGACCTCGCCGTTGCGAACCGAGATGGCAACACCGTGAGCGTTTTGCTCGGGAACGGGAATGGAACGTTCAAGGCCCAGGCTACCTTCAGCACTGGGACGAACCCAGATTCCGTGGTGGTCGGGGATGTGAACGGAGACGGAATTCCCGATCTCGTTGTCGCGAACGAAGGGACCAGTGCAAATCCTGGAAACACCGTAAGCGTATTGCTGGGGAATGGGAACGGAACCTTCCAGACCCAAACCACGTTCGCCACGGGATCATCCCCACGTTCGACGGCAATGGGGGATCTGAGCGGAGATGGCAGGCCAGACATTGTTACCGCCAACTTCCTCGACAATACGGTCAGCGTGTTGCTGGCGAATGGCAACGGCAATTTCACGGGGCAGGTCTATACCGTGACGGCCGTCCCCACGGTCACATCACCCACGACCGCCAGCATCACTTCGACGGCCGCCACCCTGGGGGGAACGGTCTCCAATGATGGTGGTAGTCCTGTCACAGAACGAGGCGTGGTTTACTCACTGACAAGCAGCAATTCCAACCCCCAGATCAACGGAACAGGAGTCACCAAAGTCACAGCGACCGGCACGACCGGCGCCTTCACGGTAAATGCCAGTACCCTGACGCCGGGTGCCGTTTACTCGTTCGCTGCCTACGCCACCAATGGGGTCGGTACGACCTATACATCGCCCGTTTCGACATTCTCGACGCTGACCGTCGCACCACCGATTGTCACAGGTGTGTATGACGGTTCGGGAACACTCTTTCAAACGGGAGCCACGCTCACGTCGTCTGTCACCGCTCTCACCGTCGCGTTCTCGGATAATATGAATTCGGTTTCCGGCGGAGCCAACAGCGTCACGAATCCTTCGAACTGGCTGCTGACCCGCTATGGGATCGATGTCACCAACCAGATCTCGGGAATCACGTTTGCCTTCAACTCCACAACCTTGCAGTACGACGCCGTCGTCTCATTCACGTCGCCGCTCTATCAGGGTGGCTATCAACTGATCGCAAGACAAACGATCCAGGATGTCACGGGCCGGTTGCTGGATGGGGACGCCGACGGAATTGCCGGCGGCGACTTCCGCATCAATTACTATGTGGCAGCACATGTTGCCGGTACGACCGATATCGGTCCGTGGCTGTATCAGATCGAAGACATCAACACCCCTCTGAATGCACCGGCACCGCTGGCCACGCCCGTCACGTCATCGCTGCTCGTCTTCGATGCCGACAGCAACAACTGGACGGGGGCCACGATTCAGATCGCCAGCAACTATCAAAGCGGTCAGGATGTGCTCGGTTTTGTGAATACGGCGACGCCGAACATCACCGGATCATGGAATGCAGCCACCGGAACATTGACGCTCAGCGGCACCGACACGGTCTCGAATTATCGCACGGCCTTGCACAATGTGACTTATACGGATACGAGTGGCACGCCCAACACAACCGCGACCCGGATCGTCAACTTCCAGACAACAGACGGGCTGCTTCTCAGCAACGTCGTTTCTCGCAGTGTGACGGTGATCGCGACGAGCATTCCTGCGGTGCTTTCTGGAGTGAACGGGACAGGAACATATTTTCAAGGCGATCCGGCCCTGGCGCTCGCGCCGAACCTCGTGATCACTGATCCGAACACGATCGACCTGGCGAGCGCAACAGTCTCGTTCACAAACTGGCAGCCAGAGGATCGTTTCAACCTAAACAACATCTTCGCCGATCAGTGGACGTTCAATACGAATTCCGCCAACAAAACGGCCACGTTCACAGTCACGACGCCGGATCTGGTCGATCATTATCAAACCCTGTTGCGATCGTTGATCTACTGGGACGTCAGTGGTGCTCCAGTAACCTCAGCTCGCGTCGCCAGTTTCTCAGTCACAGACGGTCTTTCCACGAGCAATGTTGTCACTCGCAGCACGATCGTGACAGCGGTCAATCAGGCGCCAACGCTGACGTCAATCGAGACGACGCCGCTTTTCAGCAAAGTAAATGACCCGGCGTTTCCGCCTCAGCCAATCTCGAATACGTTGCTGGTCGGTGACCCCGACAGCAATAATTTGACTAAGGCCACGGTACAAATCACGTCAGGCTACGAGAACGATGCGAACGGCACAGACGTGCTGGCCTTTACAAATCAGTTGGGGATCACAGGATCGTTCAATGCCACAACAGGCATGCTGACACTGTCAGGCACAAGCGCCGTCGGCAATTATCGGACGGCTTTACGATCGGTCACATTCAGCACATCGGGAACGAACCCCAGCACGGCCAACCGAGTCCTGACGATTTACGCCACCGACGACTACACACCTACCCCAGCCACCAGCCTGTCAGCGACACGGACGATTACTGTTTCTACGTCGAACCTTCCTCCGGCCTTGTCCGGTATTCCGACCACGCCGCTCGCCTACGTCCGAAACGCTACCGCAGCGGTGATCGCGCCGTCGGCGTTGATCTATGATCCCGACAGCATCAACCTGGCCAGCGCAACAATTCAGATCGCAGGCAACTATCAATCAGGTCTGGATGTCCTGGCCGCGACGGTCGTTTCGGGGATCACACAAACCTTCAATGCGACAACAGGGACGTTAACCCTGACGGGGATTTCATCACTGGCCAATTACCAGACCGTCCTTCAATCGGTGACGTTCCACACGACAAGTGCGGCAAACACACAATCAAGAACGCTGAACTTTATTCTGAACGACGGCCTCGCGAACAGTTCCGCCGTGACGCGCAGTGTAACATTGACGTAAAGACGTTTCTGCAACGCCGTGAAGACAATCCGACCGCCCCCGCAGGGTCAACCCCGTGAAGGATTTTTCTTCGGGAAAACAGGGGTTCGAGCGAAATCTTGTGCCACTGAATGACGTTCTTCGGTCACTCGGTCTCTTTCAATCGCAAGTCGATACGGCGAAGAGACTGCGTCGGAGAAGGCTCCGATGCAGTGGCACGTCACGTCGGTACCGTTTTGAAAATTCCTCGCGTTGCCGCAGGGTACGGTCGAGTCCGGTGCGGGGTCAGGGGACACTCCCACAACAGGTTTTTTGGCGGCCATAAACAGTTGCAATTTTTTTTCGTGTTATCGTCCTTTCGTGTTTTCGTGATCCTCCTGGTGATTCCGCAGTACGGGAATTGAAGATGAAGACTGATCACGAAAACACGAAAGTTCGAAAACCCGAAGGATTGACCGAACTCGCGCAAACTCCGGTGAACTTTTTGACGACGGAATTGGGGCAAATACCTGCCAAAAGCCTATGAATTATGGAAAATTGTCGAAGTCGCGCGAGCTTTTCAATCAAATTTCCCAAAGGCTCGATGACAGCAGAGACCTAAGAGAAGAATTTTGGAAAGCAGGTAAGGAAGCTAACGAAGTGCAGAGAATAACCACTATCAAACGGCGTCGTCCGGAGTCCCACTTGAACTCCCCCCGGTCGGCGATTCCGCTTCCCCGCGAAATCGATATCCGACGCCTCGCACCGTCTCAATGACATCTCCGAGATTACCCAGTTTCTGGCGAAGTGAGCGGATATGAACGTCGATTGTCCTCTCCAACGCATTGGCGTCCTCGCCTCGGCAGTGGTCCATCAGTTCGTTTCTTCCAAAAGGGCGACCAGCCGCACGGCCCAATGACCACAATAGTCGAAACTCCGTTGGCGTCAGATCGACCAGTTGCCCGTGCACTTTCGCCGTATGATTAATTCGGTCGACCTCGATACCGTGGATTGAGACGACGTCGCGTGACTGCTGATCAGAGCCAGCTCGACGCAGCAAGGCCTTGATACGGTGAATCAGCGGTTTGACTTTAAAGGGCTTGGTCACGTAATCGTCGGCGCCCATATTGAATCCGACGATCTCGTCAACTTCTTCACTTCGAGCCGTCAGCATCAGCACGCGAATCCCTTGCGTCTTCGCATCCGCTCGCAGTTGTCTGCAGACTTCCAGACCATCGATCACAGGTAACATCAGATCAAGCAGGATCAGATCCGGTTCGAACGAACGAGCTTTCCGCAGGCCATCCTGGCCATCGGCAGCTAATGAGACTTCAAACCCCTCGCGTTCGAGGTTGTATGTCAGCACTTCTTGCAAAGCGCGTTCGTCTTCAATGATCAGGATTTTTTGTTTGCTCATGGGTCTTCAAAAAAGTGTTTCAGGCGATCGTCGATGTCCGACTGCGGTGTCGGATGATTTCCCCCTGCACCAGATAGACAACATCTTCGGCGATGTTTGTCGCGTGATCTGCAATTCGTTCAATTTGACGCGAAGCCGAAAACATGTGGAGCGCGGGTTCTACTAAATCTGGTCGCGACTGCATAAGTCGCGTCAATTCATCAATAATAATTCGATTCAAGTTATCGATCGCTTCATCCTGGTCACAAACCTCACGCGCGGTCCTGACATCCAGATGAACATAGGCATCAATACTGCGGTGTAGCATATCCAGAGCCTGTCGTGACATATCCTTCATATTTTCGGGCACCGCGATTTCGGCACAACTGACGATGCCGCAGGCACGTTCCGCAATGCTCACACCCAGGTCCGCAACGCGTTCAAGTTCACCACCAATCTTCAATACAGTGGTAATTCTTCGCAGATCAATGGCAACGGGTTGATGCAAAGCAAGAAGCTTCAGGCATTCTTCTTCGATCTCAACGTCCATTCGATCGATTTCATCATCGGCAGCCATGATCTGTCTGGCTCGATCATAGTTTGGTTTGTGCAAAGCGTCGACTGCCGAATGGATCATCTCTTCGACGCTGGCACACATCGTCAGCAGCATTCGGTGAAGATCGTCAAGATCGCGAATTAAATGAATTGACAACGATAATTCTCCGCAATCCCCGCTGATTCTGTCGGGTCGTATCTCTCAGCAATCGGCACAGTGGATTGTTTGAGTGGATTGTTTGATAATTGTAGCAGCGAACAACTTGTCCGTCGAAGCGTTGCAGCATCAGCCGAAGCGACCGGTAATGTAATCCTCGGTTTCCTTTTGAGTCGGGTTCGTAAACAACTGTTTTGTCTGACCGATTTCAACAAGACGACCGACACAGAAGAATGCTGTCATTTCACTGATTCGGGCTGCCTGCTGCATATTGTGCGTGACAATGACAATCGTGTAGTTTTGTTTGAGTTCGAAGATCAAATCTTCGATCCGCGCGGTTGAGGCAGGGTCGAGCGCCGACGCGGGCTCGTCCATCAACAGGACTTCTGGATTCGTTGCGAGTGCTCGAGCAATGCACAGGCGTTGTTGCTGTCCACCTGACAATGCCATCGCCGACTCCTTCAGGCGATCTTTCACTTCATTCCAAAGTGCCGACTGTTTCAGGCACCGTTCAACAATCCCTTGTAATTCCGATTTGTTAGTCTGACCGGCGATTCTTGGTCCAAACGCGATATTGTCGAAAATGGATTTTGGAAACGGAGTCGACTTCTGGAACACCATTCCGACACGTTTGCGCAAAGAAACGACGTCGACATCGCGACTGTAAATGTCAGTACCGTCAAGAAGGACATCGCCCGTCACGCGAGTTCCCTCGATGATATCATTCATTCGATTCAGCGATCTCAGGTAAGTACTCTTACCGCAACCGGATGGCCCAATCAATGCCGTCACCGCTCGACTCTGAATCTGAAGATTGATGTCGTACAGCGCTTGTTTTGTACCGTAAAAGAAGCTCATCCCCCGCGTCTCAATTTTGGGTGTGCCGACATGGGCAGAGACGTTAGTCACCTGAGTAATATTTCCATCGCTCGGGGGATCGACAAACTGTGTGAATCGTTTAACGAGAGCCATGACTGTTAATCATCTCTTTTGAAATTCGGATTACAAGCTGGCCAGAAACCAGTATAAAATGGATGTCAATATCATGAACTGACTGGTTTGAGAAAGTCACCATCGATTCCATTGCTGAAACCTTTGCCGAATCAGAATTGCTGTACCATTCATCGTCAGCAGCGTCGCCAGTAGAACAATGATTCCCGCCGCAGCAACATGTTCAAAGTTCGGAGCAGCTTCATTGACCCAACTGTAAACCAGAGTTGGAAGCGCTGTAAACCGATCGAACGGCGCACGGATCAGCTTATCCGGGTGCTGAACCACGTCGCTAATTCCCGTAATCCGTCCCGGTGCATAACTCAAATGAGCAGCCACTCCAATCACAGCAATCGGTGCAGCTTCGCCAATTGCCCTCGAAAGGGAAAGGATGACTCCCGTTAAGATCCCGGGCAGCGATGCTGGAAGAACCTGATGCCAGATTGTTTGCCATTTGGTCGCGCCTAAAGCGTAAGCAGCGTGCCGCAGCGACGAGGGAATCGAACGCAATGCCTCTTGAGAGGTAATAATTACGACCGGCAGGCTGAGTAAAGCCAGCGTAAATGCACCGGACAATAGCACGGGCCCCAGCGGCAAACTAATGTCAATTGGCTTAGCGCCGAAGATCTGAACAAACTTGATCGAAACAATCGTTTCGTGTGCGTCAAATACTCCGAACATCCGCGAGAACACGGTAAACCCAAGGATGCCGTAGACGATCGAGGGTACGCCCGCCAGGTTGGCAATGTTCAATTGAATGAATTTTGTCAGCGTCGTCGGCTTCGCATACTCCTCAAGATAGACGGCCGCTCCCACTCCGATGGGAACCACCATCAGACCTGTTAACCCGATCAACCACACACTCCCCCAAAATCCGGCCATGATTCCGGCTTGCAAGGGATCATCATTGTTTCCTCGTGTCAGAAAGCCCCATGTTAACCAACCCCAGGGCTTCGCAGGCTTGGGTGGATGAACGTTGGGAACGGGGAATTCCGAGGGAGTTTGGTCAGGCCCAACACCCTTGAACTGTCCTAAAGGCTCTGTTCCCGCTTTTAACGAATTGACTGTTAAATCAAAGATTGGTGCGGCTCGTTTTCCGTTGTGATTGAATACGACTTTTCCATCAAGGACATCGGCTGCGGAGAATTTCGTAATTTTTTCGTCTGGATTCGCGGCAAATTCGAAATCGCCCCCCAGCACCTTACTCACTTTGTAAGTGATTTCACCTTTAACTTCGTGATTCTGTCCATTCCCGGTCAATGAAACAGCGGCTAATCCACTCCCTCGCCCATGACTTAGGGCCGAGGAAAAAATCGATCCCATCAAGACGACAAGCATGCCCAGTGCACCCATGGTCGCAAGCCGGCAAAGCCACTCAAAACATTGACCAATTCGATGACGCCAGATCAAACGACGTTCGTATGTTTCATCACGCAGTCTCATTGGTAGACCTCGCGGTAGCGTGACAAGACCCACTGCGAGATGAGGTTCATGACCATGGTGATGATGAACAGCATCAGCGCCACGGCATACAAGCTTTTCTCTACCGTCGAGCCGCTGACGACTTCACCGGTCATCACATCCACAATGTACGAAGTCATCGTTTGAATCTGAGTTAACGGGTTTAGCGTGAGATTGGCGAATCCGGCTGACGCAATCGCCACCGCCATGGTTTCGCCAATACTGCGCGACAGTGCGAGCAAAAAGGACGCAAATATTCCCGACAGGGCTGCGGGCACAACAATCTTCGAGCTGACGTCGAATTTTGTGGACCCCAATGCATAACCCGATTCACGTAAACTATTTGGTACCGAACGCATGACATCCTCGCTGAGTGATGCCACCATCGGAATAATCATCAGTCCAACTACAATGCCACCAGCCAGCGCGTTTTTTCCAAAAACCGTCAACCCCATCCAGTTTTCAAAAATCGGGACGATCAACATGGGTGTAAGAAACCTGATTGCAAAATACCCATACACCACGGTGGGAATACCGGCAAGAATCTCCAGTGTCGGCTTGACCCACTTCCGGGCATTCGGTGATGCATATTCGCTGAGATAAATGGCGATCAACAGGCCCACCGGCAAACCGATGATCGCCGAAATTCCTGTGATCAGAAACGTTCCTGTCACAAGCGGCAGAATCCCATAGTGCCGTTGCTCGTCGGCATATTGCGGAGTCCACCTTGTTTCCGTGAAAAACTCAAGAAACGACACCTCTTGAAAAAAAGCGGTGTGCGGCGGAAATGCAATCAGCGACTCGGTAATTAACACAAAGATGATGCTCACAGTTGTCAGGACTGAGAGCAATGCACAGCAGAACAGAATCCAGTGAATTGCCGTTTCACGGACGTGCATCCACGAAAACCGCCGCCGTAACGACGAAGCGCCGTCCGGTCGAGGTGACCCGTCGCTGGATCCGGAATTTTTGTTCTGCGAGCCCGGCACCTTAACTATCCCCTGGGTTCAAAACCGATTCCCTCTGATGACGAACTCCGCCTTCTCCGTAGTCTCATTTTCGGACGGCATTCTTATTTGGCCGAGGATAGCTCTTTAATGGCCTCTTCCAGCTTTTCAGCAGCTTTCAGCCGTTCCTCTTCCTTAACCTTTACAAATCCTCGTTTTCCGATTAACGACTGTGACTCCTTGGAAACGGCGAACCTCAAGAACGCTGCAACCTCGGGCCGTTTCAGGGAGTTCTTGTTGACGTACATGAATAGAGGGCGAGCCAATGGAGCATACTCACCACTTAAGATCGTCTCTTCAGTCGGCTCAACGAATGGCTTTTGAGCTTCTCCTGATTTGGTTTTGTCGGCGACCCCTAAAGCTTTTAGCTTCTCTGTGTTTTCGGTGTAGTACCCAAACGGAATATATCCCAAAGCCGTCTTGTTCGAAGCAATTCCCTGAACGAGGACATTGTCATTCGCAGCAGGAGTGTAATTGGTATTTGTTGCCTTCTTCTTTTCGTTAATCACTTCCGTGAAGTATTCAAACGTCCCCGAATCGGTGTCAGCTCCGTACAACAACATCGGCTCGGCAGGCCAGGCGGGATCCAGATCACTCCATGTTTTCACTTTGCTGTCAGGTTCCCAGATTTGCTTCAACTGTTCGCAAGTCAGGTTCGAGCACCAGGTATTTTTCGGGTTAACGGCGATCACAATGCCATCCACGGCAATGTTCAATTCCAACCACTCGATCCCTTTTTCAGCAAGTTCCTTGACTTCTTTTGGATCGATCCCGCGTGATGCATTCCAAATATCCGCCTGACGGTTCACAAATTTTTTATAACCACCGCCAGTCCCTTGCATGCCGATGCTGACCGTATGTTTTGACTTTTTCTCAAACTCGACCGCAAATGACTGGCAAATCGGATAAACGGTACTTGATCCTTCGGCACTGATGTTCGCAGCTTCGGCGGCGGAATTTTCCGCGGTTTCATGTGCCTTTGGGGTTGCTGGATCGCTAGGCTTCGAAGCTTCGTGTGCAGCCGCAGTTGGCGAATGAGATGGCACCTTTGCTGTAGGTGTCGTGACGGGAGTGGACTTGACTTCACACCCGGAGAAAATACCCATGGCGCCAATTGCCAGTAAAACTGCAACGGATCGCCAACCATGTCCATCAAGAAACATCACGAATTCTCCCAAAACCATTTACCGATACTATTCCGGCGGGTTGTTGTCGAAACCAGCCGACTTTTCAATCCCAACAACCCAACCACATCATAAAGGATTTTCGTTAAGATTTTGTGAACGACGGAAATACCACCACCGACCTGTTCCGCGACAAGAAAGATCAGTCTGCGGCTTTTTTCAGGCCAATTTTGCAGTCGGGAATTTAGATTTGCAGATCGTCCAATCCCGTATTTTTCTAACAAAACACAGGACAAAGGTTGTTTTTTGATCATTGAAAACTCGAACCGCTTTACAAAAAAAGTGCCATTGGGATCAACTCAACCCCCAATGGCAACCTTTTTTACTGTGACGAATCACTACTCTTTTTTCGCGGCAGCCAAGGGTTGAAGGTATTCAGGATTGAGTTTGTCGCATGACCAGAGCAATCCACGAGTGACCATGTCGAGGTATCGAGGGTCGCCAACCGTTTCTGAATTATGCCCCAATGTCGTACTGAAGACACGACCTTTCCCGTACTGGTTTGTCCAGGTCACAACATAATCGTCGACTTTCGTCCCGATATCCTGACGACCTCGAGCCAACGGTTTGGCTGTGGGAAACAACTTGAGGTTGTTGTAAAGCTCTTCATTAACCGTCGTCCAGTTCTCAAGTGGTTTTGTCACAGGATGATCGCGGTCAACAAATGTGACTTCGATCGGCTTTTGTGGTCCGTGAGCCGCCGACTGAATCCCGACGAACTGGAACCAATCGTCTTTGCCAGGAAGGCGGTAACTGTGCATTGCGCAATGCAGGTTCACTGCGGGCAAACCATTCTTGTGTGCGTTCAGAATATTCTCGACGTATTTTGGTTCAATGACGTCAGAACTGCATTCGTCATGCAGGATCACATCATAGCCCTTCGCCCATTCAGGGTTGTCATAGAGGTCAAATCGAGCCTTCGTGCTGGTATCGGTCGAGTGAACTTGAGTCACCTCAACATTCGCCCTGGATTCAATCCCCTTCTTGAGCAAATCCTTTTGTCCGTTGTAGTCGTGACAGCACCCACCCGTAATCAACAGAGCCTTCAGCGGTTTGGGCTTGCCCTTTGATGCGTCCTGGGAAAACGCGGGTGCAGTTAAAATCGCACAGGACAGGACGAACGTCAAACCGGTTAAAATTCGCTTCATGAGGGTGGCTCCAGGTCAGGGATCGATGAAAAGACTCAACACTCGTTCAACTTCAGCGATTCGAACCAAATCTTACCCGAGCCGAGACCGAGATACTTCGGACACGACAAGAATTTCAGGCCAGCCTCCAAGGCTCAACCAATGAAACCTTTGTTTCAATCATTTCGGAAAATCTGGTGATGCTGAAAATGAAGACCGACACTGTAAATCACGACCGCCACGATTATCAATGTCGCCAGCCCCAGAACTTGCTTAGACAGGGCCGAGTTTTTTCGAGCGACGATTTGAGTGATCACGCAGACCAACAGTGTCATCGAGGCTTTGAAGTAAGCCATCCCGGCCATGCCCCACCGATCCAGGAAGTATTTCGCGAACGGATTCGACTCGATGAACCCACCGTCGTCTCGCGTCAGAAGGGAATAGGTCATCACGACATCCAGGGCACTAACGACCGCAAGAATTAACGTTTCTTGAGGGTGGTAAAAGAATTCCTCTGGATGCCGGGGTGATCGTTTCTGAGGGGATTTCGAGTCGCGAGTTTTCATGTTCCTGTTTCAATCATGCTGCACGCAATCCTTGCATTCTTTGAAGCATTGTGCCACCTTCCGTCAATCGTATCTCAAGGGAAGCCGCAGTCGGTAGTCCCTCAGTTGGAAACTGCAAAACGGTCATGAACAATTGAAGCTGATATTGTGATGAATGGATTGGAAGTCACGAAGCTGAAAAAGCGTTACGGCGACGTAACCGTTGTCGATGATTTAAGCTTTTCCGTCAAACAGGGGGAAGTCTTCGGATTGATCGGACCCAATGGTGCCGGCAAATCAACGACTATGATGATGATCGTCGGATTGCTGAAATCCGACGGAGGTTCGATTAAGTTCGACGGTCAACTGTTCAATCCACGTGATCCGGAAATGAGATGCCATCTTGGGATTGTGCCCCAGGAATTGGCGATTTATCCAGATCTCACCGCTGCACAGAATCTGCGATTCTTCGGTGGGCTGAATGGCGTTCGTGGTCAACGATTGAAAGATCGAGTCGACTACGTCCTTCAATTGACCGGCTTGACGAAAAATGCGGACCACACTCCCAGTACATTTTCTGGAGGGATGTCGCGAAGACTGAACTTTGGGATCGCGCTGTTGCACGAACCACGCTTCGTCATCCTTGATGAACCAACCGTTGGAATCGATCCCCAATCCCGCTCGAACCTGCTCGATTGCGTCAGACATCTCAGCGAACAGGATGTCGGAATCCTGTATGCCTCACATTACATGGAAGAGATCGAAGCGGTCTGTAACCGCGTGGCAATCATCGATCGCGGCAAGTTGCTGAAAATGGGAACCTTGGACGAATTACTCGATCGAACTCGGATGGATCTTGGGATTACCGTGGCGAAGCTTCCGGAAGATCTGATCACGAAGCTTGGCGGTATTGCGACAGTCCGAACCGATCCTGAAGGCATCACAAACATCACAATTCGTGAAAGCCGGGAAACACCGGTCGAAGGACACCCAGGCGAGTTGCGGCACGTTCTTGAAATCCTGGAAAACTCTCGGATTCCATTGAAGGGAATCAAATCACAGGAAACGAGTTTGGAAACGCTCTTTTTGAGCCTCACAGGAAGGACGTTGAGAGACTGATATGGGAGCTTGGGAAATCACGATCAAAGACCTGCGCCTGATCCTGAAGGACAGGGGGGCGCTTTATACATTGCTCGCGTTGCCGGTCGTTTTCATCGCAATCTTAGGGGTGTCGACGGGCCAGTTAATCACGACGCACGACCAGGCCAATCTGGTCAAGATTGGCGTCGTCGATGAAAGTGGAACCGACCTTTCAGCACAGGTGTTTCACAATCTGTCGACGATCGGCGGGCTGAAGGTCGACAAGGTCAAAGATCGTGACGAAGCGCAATTACGACTACAAAATGGACGCAGCAGTGTTGTTGTGATTTTTGGCAAGGATTTCAGTGAAAAAATCGACGATCTCGAATTGAGCGATGTGTTTGACAATGAGCATGGCAAGCTGAAAAAGGGATTGTCGGCGATCGACATGGATGTCGAAAGTGGTGCCCAATTTGTCGGTGTCGCTGAGCTCGTACAATTCGTCGTTCTTTCGGCGGTATTGCGAGTTGTCGCACCGGAAGTCGCCAAGCGTAGCGTGGTGCTTCGACGAATCATTGACAGGATGGTGGAACGACGCGAGGAAGAAGCGTTGAACGGTACACCTGAGGCGGCTGTGCCAAAAACGGTGAAGGCGGGTGCCAGTATTGTCTATCAGACGCTTGTCCCAGCATTCATGGTCATGTTCGCATTCTTTCTGGTGAATATCATGGCAAGTTCGTTCATCAACGAGCGAACCCTGGGAACGCTCAGGCGGTTGCAGGTCTCAAGAATTGGCCCTGCAGAACTGTTGTGGGGCAAGACGCTCCCATTCCTGTTCGTATCAATCATTCAAAGCGTGCTGTTGTTTATCTCGGGCAAGCTGATGTTTGGAATGTCCTGGGGAACATATCCTTTCATGTTACTTCCCGTCATATTGACGACATCAATCTCGGCCACCGGACTCGGTTTGCTGCTGGCGACGATCGTTCGGACAGAATCGCAGGTTTCGTCGTATTCGACGTTTCTCATGATCGTGTTGGCGGGAATCAGTGGGTGCTATATGCCCCGAGACTGGCTGCCACATCTTATGAAAGACGTCAGCCTGGCAACTCCCCACGCCTGGGCCTTGATCGCCTATCAGGAACTCTTGACGCATAGTCACCCAAGCTTGCAGCTTGTCGTCATGTGTTGTGCCGTGTTGGCAACTTTTGGTGTCGCTTGCTTTACCGTTGGCTACGTCCGTTTTCGAAGATTGGAATATTCGAACTGATACGATGCAAGGCAAACTTTCAGGGCAAAGGCCCGTTTACCACTGCCTCGGGGGCAGTGGGGTTTCGTTTAAGTCTTTTCAAACTTTGGGCGTTGCAAACCCGTAAACTCCGAAAATCGCAAACATCCTGCGTTTCCGGCAAACTCATCTGAAAGCGTTTGACTTTTTGCCACACCGACCAGGAATCTCCGTTCCTTGTTCCGGGGCAAAGCCGATCCAAGGGATTATCGCCCGGCATGCGCCTCGGGCTCTTATTCCTGATTGAGATTTCCGAAGATCGGATCACGTCCTTTCGTCAACACATTGGCACTTCATTGACCATGACTGAAACACCTGCCCGATTCGACGTTTCCCGATCCTTCTGTGTCATGCTGCATGACGTGGCTCCGATTTACGCAGAACATGTCGCGACGTTCACAAAATCCATGGCGCCACTGGTTGGGAACGTGATGTCTGCCGCCGTCGTCCCTTGTTGGGCAGGCGTCCCTTTGTCAGACAAGGATCGTCCGTTCCTGGATCGCGTGCGCGATGAATACGCCAACATTCAGTTACACGGTTATGAACATTTCCGGCCAACTGGCGGTGGGCTCGTTTCAAAGATCGCTGACGGGAAGGATGAACTGAACGGTCTCGACCCGGCAGAAACGGATCGACGGCTCGAGGCAGGACAAGAAATTTTCACGCGTTGGTTGGGCCGCCCCGCTCGCGGATTCATCGCTCCCACTTACAAAATTGGATGTGCGACACCCGATCGCCTCGCGCGGTTTGGAATCCATTACACTGTTGGGTATGGAAAGGTGACCGCTTCTACTGGAGAACAGCTCCCTTTAGCCTCATGGGTTTGGGACGTTTCGCCAATCCGGCTACTGTGTCGCGCGGGATATCGATTGGGCGAATTTCAATATCGATTCTTCAAACGAGCACTCCCCTGCGTCGTGCTCCATCCCTTAGATCTGGAGCGAGGGTTTCTGCCTCAGATCGAAAAGACGGTGAAAAAACTGCTCAACGCAGGGCGAACACCAGTGCTACCCGAATCTATCGGATTTGGGGCTCGGAACTGACCGGTTGAGGCATAACCAGTTGCCCTGCGACAAATGTCGCTCCACGCCATTGGGTCTTGGCGAGTCCCGCATGAGACAACAGGGCACGTGTCGTCGCCGCCATTACGAAGATCCTTCCCAATGGTGCTAACGGAGCGGCAAGGACAGGAGCACCGACCATCTGAAACATGATCAGATCCAGAGTGCACCTCAAGCTGAATGCGATGAGAAATCCCAGCCCTGCTCCATGCATCAGCCCGTCGAAACTTCCGGTCCGGTATGCGTCTGACAGCCCGAATAGTACCGCCCCAAGAGGCAACGCAAACAGAATCGACATTCGTGCGACGGTGACCGTCAACTGCATTGGATTTAATGTTCCCTTGAAGATGCGACTCCAACCATTCCATGATTCCCGTGCAGTTTGATAGGCCTGTGTCTGATAGAACCCTTTCCCTTTCGCGACGCCCACTCGTAAACCGGAATGTTTCGCCAAGCGCGCCAGTTGCAGATCTTCACTGATTTGCGTCCGCACGGCCCCCCCAACCGCCGATCCTCTCAAACGGTTCTCGTTTGACAAGGATAAACGCGCCGTTTGCGAACGCATCAGGCCAGCGCGGGTCTTCAATTCGTTCGGGACGCAACCAGGCAACCAACGCCTCTGAACAGCAGGGAACCACGACACACTCGCGCAATGTAGTCATCGTATACCGTGCTGCAAGCGTAAAGAAATCCAGGTCGCGGCGGTATAACTCCGTGACTGTCGTACGCAACGCCGAAGGATCTTCAAAAACACAGTCGGCGTCGGTGAAACAAATCACACTTCCGCCTGCGACGCTTTGCCCAAGAGTCAACGCATTCGGCTTGCCAAACCAGCCCGGCGGTAGGTTTGTGACGTGCATGACCCGCAGGCGATCTTCAAATTCAATGGCGAGTCGATCCAGAATCTCCGCAGTATCGTCGGTGCTGCGGTCATTGACGGCGACAACCTCAAGTCCGGGATAATCCTGCCGGAAAAGCGACCGAATACACGATTCAATACAATCAGTTTCATTACGAGCTGCGACAATGACGCTTAGCTTGGGGTATTCAGCAAGCCCCTCTTGATTACCCAGCGGCCGTAGCGACGCCTGTTGCCGACAGGCCCGGATAAAGACAACGATGATGGCGATCCATGCTGTTGCAATCATCCAGGCGATGACAGTCCACGCGTCAATTCCAATGGGATACATTTCGCGAATTCCTTCAGTTCGTATCGAACACCTCGTACAGTTGAGGCATGACTACGAAAACCTAGGTCGCGGCAGGCGCAAGGCAAATCTTTAGGCAAATCTGTAAGACTTTCTCCAAATTCTCCAGGTCAGGCTATGGACCTTGCCGGTTGTGCTGTTTTTAACGGGCATCAGGTAACACTGTTACGCCTTATGAACGCCAAAGCGGTCGAATCTCGGGGTGCCACGGTTTTGGAACTCTTCCAGTTTGGAACTTGGCTCATTGAGTCAAGTTCCAGGATCTCTTCGAAAGTCGCCTTATCACTCCGCCGAGAAGAAAGCCGAATTGCTAATCACCGCGGTATTCATCGGAGCTTTCAAGTTTCAGTCGAGGTCTGCTGCAATTCGGCTATCGTCTCGGCGGAGCGAGACGGCTACTTCGGTCTGAGGCAAAGCCTCGCTGGAGACTTCGACAAGGCCTTGGCTTCATGGATCGAAAACGTCATCGAAGAGCACGGCCTTACCGAAGACGGCAAAACCGTACCACCCTTTTCGAAGATATCTGTTCCAAAGTGTCCATTCTTCTGACATTTGAAATTTCTGACGAGCCCGGATTATTCGATAGCCCGACGCGCCAGCGAGGGTCTTGCGTTGTTCTCCCTCGCTGGCGCGTCGGGCTATCGTTACAGCAGCCGCTTGGCAGATCCGCACGATACTCCGGTTCCTGTATATTGAATCGCTCTGTAACAGGTCGTATTGTTTGACGCGAACGGGATCACAACAACTGGAGGCCACCAACGATGTCACGATACGTAGCGACGTTACTTGTGTTTTTGTGTTGCGGATTCATCATTCCGGTCCTGGACGGTGCTGACAAAAAAATGAACGTCGTCATGATCGTCGCCGACGACTTGGGACAACAGCTCGGTTGTTATGGCGACCCGGTCGTGAAGACACCCAACATCGATCGACTTGCCGCAGAGGGGATTCGATGTACGCGAGCCTATTGCACTACGGCGAGTTGCAGCCCAAGCCGATCAGTGATCCTCAGTGGATTGCACAATCATGCCAACGGCCAATTGGGATTGGCTCACAACGTCCATCACTTTGCCGGTTACGAGTCTGTCCGTTCGCTGCCACTTTTAATGACATCCGCAGGTTATCGCACATGCCGAATTGGAAAGTTGCACGTGGCTCCCGAATACGTCGCCAAATTCGAGTTTGCTCGAGACATTGGGATTCAGGGTGCTCGAAATCCGATTCAAATGGCCAAAAATGCGAAGGAATGGATCGAAGAAAAAGATTCTCGCCCGTTCTTTTTGTATTTCTGCCCAACCGATCCCCATCGCGGTCCTGGCCCCGTCGACTATGCAAACCATCACGAACAGCCCGACTTCTACTCCGGCGTGACTGCCGAAATATATGATCCGGCCAATATCCGCGTCCCCGAATGGCTGCCTGATCGCCCGGAAGTGAGGCGTGATCTGGCGGAGTACTACCAGTCGATCTCGCGATTTGATGCCGGCATCGGAGCTTTAATTCAATCGTTGCACGAAACGAACCATTGGGACGATACCCTGATTTTATTACTCAGTGACAACGGCCCGCCGATTCCCGGCGCAAAGACGACGCTGTACGAACCTGGAATCCATTTGCCGTTAATTGTCCGTGACCCTGCCCTGTCCCGTCGTGGAACATGTGATGCACTGATCACCTGGGCCGATCTCGTTCCAACAATACTGGAAATTTGTCAAATTCCAGTCCCATCTGGCGTCACGGTGCAAGCTGTAGAAAATCAGGGACACGAATCGGCGAAGGCCACGAAAGCAAAAACCCCGTATGGATTTCACGGTCGCTCGTTTCTGAAAGATCTTGCTGACGAACATCCTGGAAATCCACGGGACATCTTCTTCTCACACACATTCCATGAAGTGACGATGTATTATCCGATGCGAGCCGTACGCAGTGGCCGCTACAAGCTGATCTGGAACATCGCTCATCCACTCCCCTTCCCGTTTGCTCAGGACTTGTACCAGTCAGCAGTCTGGCAAGAGACGCTCAAACGAAAAGCCCCGGATGAGTTGTATGGACTTCGCAGCGTCAAAACATTTTTGCAACGGCCCGAGTTTGAGCTTTACGATCTTGAAGCTGACCCGGGCGAGCGAACCAACCTTGCCACCTCTGTTGAGCACTCCGCCACGCTGAAGTCGCTGCAGGAAAAGCTCCGCAAATTTCAGAAAGAAACGGAAGACCCCTGGTTATCAAAATGGGAATACGAATGAAATCAATCCTTTTGGGCCGATAGAGTTTCTCATTGGCAGATTCCTTGTTTAATCAGACTCAGAACTGCAAGATGAAGGCTGACCCACGTAATACGGAATTTCAACGGGCAGCAAAGCTCCCCCTGTTTCGAATTCATTTGCAAAAGGAAACGCCATGGCGAGCACTCGGATTCATAACGTTACAGGGTTTCTTTTGGTGACTGCGGCTGGTTTTGCAGGTGCCGCGTTATCGATGTGGATCGACGGCGTGCCGACGAGTATTCCTATCGTGGCTGCCGCCGACAAGGTGAGTGCCGAAGTTTGGACGCCGCCAGAAAATCCCGATCCGCAAACAATCTTGAACGAAGCCAAGGCCGATGCGCAGGCGAAACGATATGAAATTGCGTTGGCCAAACAAGTCTGGTTCCATGAGAAGGCGTTGTCGCTGAACCAGGCAATGACCGGAGTTCGCCTCTCCTTTGCGCTGGCCAACTGGGAAAGTCTGGGAAGAATGTATCCGCCAGCACTGGTCAAACTTCAAGAAATTCGGGACGGGCTCGAAGAGCGAGCAAAGAAGGGTGAAGACCTGATGAGCGGATTTGCTGATCTGGCTGCCATCAACCGAACCCTTGGAGAAGATTCTCGAACAAGCGAAGCCTTTAAGGCACTCGACACCCTGAATCCAAAAGCGGCCAAGATGGCAATTTTTTATGTCAAACCCGCGCTCGTCAAATCGAAAGACTATGAGTTATACCTCAAGTATACCGATGTGAAACGAGACTACCTGCAGATGAGACAACTGTTTGAGCTTAATTTGCAGATGTCTGAAGACAAGAAATTCGGCGCCAATCTTGCCGATTTCGCGAAAAAGTCATTCCGGAATGGAAGCGCGACACTGGTTGCGATTCTGGCTGTTAGCGACCGTAAAGAAGAAGCAACAGAAATTGCGACACTCGCCAAAAAACAAATGGACGATCCCGAATTCCTCAAAGAGCTTGACGCAGCTTTGACCGGAATCGTTCCCAAGCCTTGGCCATAATGAAAGTGCGATTGCTCGGCACATCACAAGAAACTTCCATACACAAATCGATGGATCTCGAAGTCAATTTCATCTTCTTCAAGTTATATCAATCACCGACGGCAAGACCTACCCTCATTTCATTCATGGCGATTGTCATACGTCCCGCCAGGCCAATGGTTTAGAAATCGGTCTGATGACACGGCACTCGACGTCGATGATTTATCCGCGAGTGGCAAACGGGCTGCTCCCCTCTGGCGTCATGAAATGGCCAGAAGATGGGATGTTTGCGTTACTGGGGACAACATGCGTTTAGAACGAAAAGCTGTGCAAATGAGTGCCTCTGGCGGCTGCTTTGAGCCGCCTGTTTCTGCTCTTTCATCGCCGGAAAGCAAGAACACTGGCGAGCGAAAACGCACGCCAGTGGTACCCGACGGCCCCGGCGTCGTTTACTGGCTTCCGAACTGTAATTGATGAAGTCGTTTAAAAGCGTTTTCCGCCGGGATCGGAACATCTTCGTTGACGAGTTGCGGCTGGATCGAATTCCACCACTGGTCGTATGCCTCGCTGAGCTGCTTAACCACATCGGGATGCTGGTCCGCGACATTCTTTTGTTCGCCAGGATCGGCCTGGGCATCAAACAGCTCGGCCTGAGTGAAGCCAGTGCGTGTGGGCTTTCTTCCATCACACACCAGATGCCAGCGGGGTGTGCGGACGCTGCAATTCGCAAACTTGTATTCCTGCTGCTCCCCTTTAGGCCAGCGTCCGACGTGAGTGATCAGGATTCGCGATGGCCATTCGGTCTGCGGGTTTTTGAGCAGTGGAACAAGGCTGCGACCTTCCACTTGCTTCCGCATGTCGTCAGACAGAGACGCACCTGCGATCTCGGCAAGCGTTGGAAAGAAATCGATATGTGCTGTGAGCGACTTCACGTCGGCGGGTATCAATGTCCCCGGCCATCTCCAGAATGAGGAGGCCCGAGTTCCGCCCATCCAGGGAGTTCCCTTTTGACCTCGCATCCCCGCGTTAAAGACCTGCGTTCCCGCAGTTCCTCCATTGTCATTCATGAAAATCACAAGCGTTTCCCGCTCGATCTTCCACTCGTCAAGTTTGGCAAGCAGCCTTCCCACGTTGTCGTCAATATTGGCGATCATCCCGAAGAATTTGGCGACATTGTCATCTTTGACCGTGCCAACGTAACGCGCTTTATCTTCGGGGCGAACATCCAGCGGCGCGTGTGGCGTATTGGTGGCGATTTGAGCGTAGAACGGCCGGCTGCCTCGCGTCTGTTCGATCCAGCGGATGGCTTGAGAGAAAAAGACATCCGTGCAATAGCCGTTGGTCTTCTCGAATACCCCGTTATGAAGAATCAATGGATCATCGTAGCGGTTTCCAGGAGCGTCACCGCAGCTTCCCGGATACGACTGGCCGATCCCGCCTGCTCCATGAATGAAGACCTCATCGAATCCGCGCCGATTCGGCTGATACTCAGGTTCGTCTCCGAGATGCCACTTCCCAAAGATCCCCGTCGCATAGTCAGCCGATTTCAAAACCTGCGCGATCGTAACGGCGCTAAGCGTCAATCGCTCGCGTTCGTTGATGGTATGAGTGACCCCATTCCGAAATTCATGACGCCCCGTCAACAAAGCCGATCTCGTCGGCGAACAAGTCGGGCTGACATGAAAGTCCGTAAAGCAAACCCCTTCGTCATGAAGGCGGTCCAGATTCGGCGTCTTCAAAATCGGATTGCCG
>Ga0364920_10166_pt1 | contig 26254 bp, 19 predicted proteins | sample SorcelJu500001C8_FD_206961 | JGI IMG/M metagenome (GOLD analysis project Ga0364920, IMG submission 206961) | Enriched cells from Trout Bog Lake Hypolimnion, Wisconsin, USA - BchlTB.June20.5000.01.C8 | ecosystem: Environmental > Aquatic > Freshwater > Lake > Hypolimnion/Profundal zone | place: USA...
TGGGCAAGCAGGGTGGGCAGTTGCTCGTTGCGGTAGTCGTCGGCAACGTGGCTCTTCCAGTCGGCAAAGTTGGGTGCGTGGGCTGCGGCAACGCCGGTGACCTGGAAGATGGCGTAGCCCTCTCCGGTGGTGGCAAACTGCGGCGGGTCGCCCTGCTTGGACTCGAAAGCCTTTCCGATGAGCTGGGAAGAGTCGGGCAGCGCAGCGATGACGCCTTGCACGCCCACCAGCGGCGGATTCTCCACTTGCAAATGATGCGCCGCTGCGGTCTTATCCAGACCGCTCTTGATGGCCTCGGAGGTGAGCGCTCGCGCGTAGTTTTCTTCGGACGCGGCCGCCTTCTGGCGAATCAGCGTGGCCTGAATGGTGGGCAGAACTTCGTTGATGGACGGGGAGTGCGCCGACTGCCGCTCCTCGACCTGAACAATGTGATAACCGAACTGGCTCTTCACGATTTTTGTTTCGCCGATCTTCTGGCTGAAGATGGCGTTATCGAACTCCGGCACCATCATGCCGCGCTTGGCAAAGCCCAACTCGCCGCCCTTGTCCTTGCTGCCGGGATCGTCGGAGTTTTTCGCAGCCAGTTCAGCAAAGTTTGCGCCGCCCTGAATCTGCTTGAGCAGTCCATCGGCCTTGGCCTTGGCCGCGGCATCGGTTTTGGCATCGGCTCCGGACGCCAGCTTGATGAGGATGTGGCGCGAACGGGCCTGCTCCGGAACCTGATACTCGGACTGATGCGCGGTGAAGTACTGCTGAATCTCCTGCTGGCTGGGCTGCGGAACTCCGCCGGGCAGATCGTTGGGAGTAAAGGCAAAGTAGGTGATCTTGCGCTGCTCCGGTACGGCGGTGGCATAGCGCGCTGCGTTCTTCTGGAAGAAAGCCTGGAGGTCGCCATCCGAGGGGTTGATCGACTTGCGCAGGTCGTCAGAGGAGATGACCGCGTAGTCGAACTTGATTTTGATGTTCTGCTTGCGATAACTGTCGCGGACATCGGCATCGCCTACCACGACCCCGGCGGTAATCAGCGCCTGAAGCCTGCGAATGAGAATTTGCTGCTGGATCTCCTTCTCGAACTCCGCGATCGACAACTTGAACTGTCCATCCACAAAAGCGGCGTAGCGGTCCTCGCCGATGAACTGCCCGTTGGGGAAGAGGTACTCGCCGAACTGGCCTTGGTGGAGGAACTGGACCACATCGTCGTCCGTGGCGTGGATGCCCAGCTTAACGGCCTCGGCGAGCAGAATCTGCTGCTGCACCAGTTGCTGGCCAACCTGCTGCTCGAAGATGTGCACAATCATCGGGTTGTCGGCGTATTCCGGATTCCGCCGCATCAACTGCTGGCGCGCCATCTGGGTCACCTTCTGCTGGCTCACCGTATCTCCCGAAGAGAGGAAGCGGCTGTACCAGTGGGGATAGATCACAGCGTAGGTATCAACGGTGGAAGCTCCCATGCCAGTGAGGCCGGGAATCAGGTAGATCACCATGCCTACCGAAGCGGCGGCGATGACGATTACAAAGAATGCCTTGGTTACGCGATTGTCTCTCTGCAGAAAACGGATCATGGGCGGACTTTAACCTTCAACTCTCTACGCGCAGGCGTGTCTAACTTCCTGGGTCAACATGGTTTCGGCTGGACCAGGGCGCCAGACCAGATGCGCAATTGTCTTGCAATTGTCGCTTGACGCGATTCTTAGACATTATAACCGGGCGTGGGTGTTTCTTGAGGAGAGTTCTTGTCCCCCGCCCTTGCGCCAATCGACACAACATGGCCATAAAATCAGCGGGCATCCCGAAAGCCGGGATGCCCGCTGATTGATTCAAGGCTTTTACCGCCAGTAGTAATAGCCACCAACGGAGTAGTAAGGCCGGTAGTAAACCGGCGGATAGCCATAGGCATAGGGATATGGCTGGCCATAGGGGGAATAGCCGCGATGGTAGAGCGCCGGGCCGCCGCGATACAGCCCCTGCGCCAGCCGGGCAGCTTCTTGCGCGCTTACCGGGTTGACCGTCAGCGGGGAATTCAGGTGAAAGTCTACTAGCGCCTCAGCAGGAATCCAGATTCCCGGTCCAGGTGTGGCCGCTGAGGATGCCATGCCGGCAGCTGCACCGGCGCCCGCGCCGACAGCCGCGCCAAAGCCGCGATCGGCCGCGCCGCCAATGAGGGCGCCCATAACCGCGCCGCCAAAGGTGTTACCCACGGTGTGGCCGGCCTTATTCGGGCCTTTTACCTTGAATTCACCGGAATCGAGCGGGTAGTTTTGCCCGCCCAGGTCCAGAGAGGTAAGCCTGAGCGCCAGTACTGGGCTGCCGGCCAGTTCGCCGGACTTTTTGGCTTCGGTTACCACCCCATGGACGGTGGCGCCGCGCGGAATCGCCAACACGCCGCCGACAGCCACATCGCGAATCACGATGAACTGAACCGGCTGGCCTTCCTTGGCTTTCTTGCTCTTTACCGATTCGCTGGTCCGCAACTGCAGCAGGGTTCCCTGGGGTATGGTCACGGGGCCTGTGGGCTCCTGATACTTGGGGGCCGCTGGGCGCAGGGAAGAATTGCGAGAGGGCGGCGCAGAATATCCCGGGCCGCCGGCCTGTTGCTGAGCCTTTTGGGCCTGAATCTGGGCCTGAACCTCAGCGCGAATCTGATCTCGCATCGAGCCCTGGTCCTCGGGGGGAGCAGCATCGGGATAGGGAGCTCCCGTATCGCCGCGCTGGCTGCTGGCCGCAGGCTGTGGAGCGGGGGGCTCTTGCGGATTGCCAACCTTGAGGTTGTTATTCACTTTGGCCACGCCCAGCACATGCCCGGCAAGCGACTCCGCCAGTCGTCGGGAGGCATCGCTTGACACCGTTCCGGAGAGAGTGACCTCGCCCTGAATGGTTGCCGCGGTAATCAGATCGTTCTTTAGTTCCGCGGAAGTATCCAGGGCGCGCACCACGTCCATCTCGATCTGGCCGTCGGTACGGACAGCGGCCGCCGGAGGGGGGACTGCAACTGAGTCTTGCGCCCATGCAATTCCACCGCACAGCGCAATCAGCGCCGCACAGGCTAGAACCTGCGGGAAAATTCTCTTAAAGATAAGGGGATTCATCGTATTGTTTCTCCTGCGCCTGAAATCTTGCTCGCGATTCACCCTGATTAGACGGGGAATCAATAGAGCCGTCACTTGGTTGAACCCCGCCACGGGGAAAAAGTTCCGTGGCAGTGGGGCAAGTCCGGCAGAAGGAGTGGTTTAGGGGGCAAACCAGATTGCCCCCCTGTTTCATGCCAGCGCAGCGTCAATGGCAGCGGCCAGCATATCCAACCCTGCTTCCAATTCACCTTCCAGGTGAACGCGCAGGGCACGGCGGCCACGAGACTCCAGCACTGCAAGATCCCCGGCAGCCTGGGCGTCGATGACAACGCCGAAGGTCAGCTTCTGCTCAGGAATCTCCACATCTACGAAGTGGTCCGCGGTGATCTGCAGGAAAACGCCGGTGTTGGGGCCGCCCTTGTAGTCCTGCCCGGTGGAGTGGAGGAAGCGCGGGCCGAAGCCTAGGCAGGTGGCCACGCGCTTGGTGTCGCGCACCTTATGCCGCATGCCCTGAATCGCCTCTTCGTGTTCGGAGAACATGGGCAGGTACGCCAGCGTGGCAAAGTAGTCGCCGGGGTGAATCTGATTGAGATGCGCGCGCAAATAGCCGGCCAGGGTTTCGGCAGGGGCAGCGGTCTTCAGCGCGGCCGCGTAGGCTTCGGTGGCGTAGAGCTTGAATCCCTCGCCCACCAGCACCGGCTCGCGCACGGGAAGCTTGCCGGTTTCCTCGTATGCCGCGGTGAGGGCGCGGGTTTCGATCTTGGCCGATTCAACGTCCGGCTGGTTGAAGGGGTTGATGCCCATCACCGAGCCGGCAACGCTGGTTGCCGCCTCCCAGGTAAAGAACTGTCCGAAGATTTCATAGAGATCTGTAATCTCGATATGGACAACCGGATGACCGGCGGCTTCGAGGGCGGCAACTTTGGCTGTCAGGCTCGAATCGGCGCTGCTGTCGGCTGTACCCGCATAGCGGATGTAAGCGAAGATGCGGTCGGAGCCGTAAATCTCCGGCGCAGCGATGGCCTCACGGTCCACCGGCGTGATGCCTTTGCCCAGCTTGCCGGTGGATTCGGCGATTAATTGCTCCATCCATGCGCCCAGGTCGTAGATCTCCGGCGAGGTGAAGATAGTGAGCTTGTCGCGCCCGGCGCTGGCGGCCGTGCCCAACAGCAGGCCCAGTTGCACAGCGGGATTATCGGCTGGAGCCAGCCTTGCATCGGCAGCGGCTTTGGCGGCCTCAATCAGCAGCTTCTCAATATTCAGTCCTGCCAAAGTGGCTGGAACCACGCCAAAAGGCGAGAGAGCCGAAAAACGCCCGCCGATGGCGGGATCGCCATAGAAGATGGATCGGAAACCGTCTTGCTTGGCGACTTGCTCCATCTTCGAGCCGGGATCGGTGATGGCGATAAAGTGGCTGCCCGCCTGCTCATCGCCAACGGCATTCTTCATCTCATTGAAGAAAAACTGTTTGAGGACGTTTGGTTCCAGCGTGGAGCCGGATTTGCTGGCCACCACCACCAGCGTATCGGCCAGGTTGACCTCATTGCGGACGGTCCACACCTGTTCCGGATCAGTGGAGTCAACAATGCGCAACTCCGGAAAATTCGGCTGCTGACCGAAGGTTACGGACAGCACCTCCGGGCAAAGGCTGGAGCCGCCCATGCCGAGCAGCAGAACCGTCTGGAAATCGGAGGTTTCCACCTCTGCGCCCAATTCGGCATAGGTAGCCAGATCGTTTTGCTGGCGCTCGACAATGTCGATCCAGCCGAGCCACTTCTCCTCGCCGTCGCCCGTCCACAGGCTGGGGTCTTTCTGCCAGAAGCGGGCAACCTTGTTATTGGAGGTCCAGTCGGCGGAGGCTTGGTCTACGGAGCCGCGAAGTTCTTGAGGGAGTGCGAATCGAATGTTCATCTTGTCCTTGATTGTCGCTCAAAAGTGCGGATTCGGAAACTAACAACCGAAAGAGTAATAACAAGCGCGATCAAAACAGGAATCTTGTGGCAAGAGGCGAAAAAACGCCTGGGGCTCAATCGGCGCCGACCCCTTCAATGGTAAAGGAGTCGAATTACTTCAATGCCGCCCCGGATAACATCCGCTCTTCAATCCAGGCCATGGTTTTTTCCATTCCTTCGCGCAGGCGGATGGAGGGTTCCCAGCCAAGCAACTTGCGAATCAGAGTATTGTCGCTGTTGCGGCCGTTAACGCCCTTGGGAGCTCTTAGGTTGTAGTTCCGTATCAATTTGACGCCGGCGATATCCTCGGCCATGTCCACCAGTTGATTGATAGTTACCAGCTCGCTGGAACCGATGTTGACGGGTTCCGGAAAATCGCTCTCGTAGAGATCGACAACGCCCCTGATGCAATCGTCGATATACATAAAGCTGCGCGTCTGACGGCCGTCGCCCCAGATTTCAATCTCGTGCTTGCCGGAGTGTTTGGCGTGCAATACCTTGCGGCTGATGGCCGCTGGCGCTTTCTCGCGTCCCCCATCCCAGGTGTCGTAGGGGCCATAGACGCTGTGGAAGCGCGCGATGCGGGTCTCCAACCCGAAATCCTCATGGAAGTGGCGGCACATGCGCTCTGTGAACAGTTTCTCCCATCCATAGCCGTCTTCTGGCATTGCAGGGTACGCATCTTCTTCCTTCAACGGAACTGCTTCGTAGTTCTTCTGCTTCTCGCCGTTGTACACACAGGCCGACGATGAGTAGAAAAAGCGCTTGACGCCTGCATCGCGTGCGGCCACCAGCATGTGGGTGCTGGTGAGCACGGTCAACATGCACAGCGCTTTGTTGTTCTCGATGAAGCCCATCCCGCCCATGTCGGCGGCAAGCTGAAAGACCCCATCCATGCCTTTTGCGGCCTCCAGGCAAGAGTCGCGCAGTTGCAGGTTCAGGATGCGGTTATCGGCGGCGGGATTCTTCTGGTACCACTCTTGGAATGGCTTGATGTCAACAGCGCGAACACTGGCGGCGCCTTCGGCAAAAAGCTTGTTCACCAGGTGGCCGCCTATGAAGCCACCGGCTCCGCAGACCAGTAGATGAGCTTTACGGATAGCCATTAACTGCATCTCCCACGATGGTTGAACTGTGAAACGCTCAGAAAAACATACGCATTAGGGGATATACGTTGCAACAGCGCCCTAAAGGGGCCGCTCCGGAAACGGTTCGCGGAGAAATTCACCTGTCCCAGCGCGCCGATACAGTATTTCATACGCGCGGAAAGCAAAAAATACCCGGGTTAGAAATCAACCGGAACCATCCTGTTCATGCCGCTTCGATCCTCTCAGGCCGCTTTGAACAGGAGTTGCTGAAGAAACATGATAACGAAGCGGGGGTTGTGCTTGAAGTAGCGATAGGCCAGACGCCGCGGTTCCAATGCGAAGCGAAATGCCCATTCAAGCCCGCAGCGTCTCATCCACCGTGGAGCCCGGTGTTTGCTGCCGGCGAGGTAGTTGAAGACGGCCCCAACCCCTAACATCACTGCGGGAACCTTGCCCACGTGTTCCATGATCCAGTTCTCCTGCTTGGGGCAGCCAAGGCCAACAAAGAGCAAGCGCACGCTGGAGGCGGCGATTCGATCAATGAGGGCAGCGTCTTCTTCCGGCGAGAGGACTCGATATGGCTGGCTTCCAACATAGGTACTGTCGCATTCAAGGAAGCCTACATTGAGATTTGGATATAGCAATCGCACCGTGCGGACCATCAAATCGAGAGCTGCCTGGGTATTGCCGTAGAAACCGACAGATACCCCCTCCTTTTCGGCAGCAGCCAGCAGCGTCAAGGTGGCGTCATAGCCGCAGACCCGCTGAGCGCCGCTCTCCCCAAAAGCTCGAAGCGCCCATACCAGAGGCATTCCGTCGGAGAAGACGATGTCAGCGCTATTGATGAGGCGAAAGAAAGCAGGATCGTCATGGGCTTCCATCACCATGTGGACATTGGCGAAAAACAGTGCTCGAGATTGCCGTTCCTGAGCCCAAACGAGGCATGTTTGAACCATTTGATCGTAGTTGCAGACGGATACATTGATTCCAAGGATAGGCCGCGTTAAGAAAGGATGATGAAGTTCTGTGGTCGTAGCCACGAATGAGCCCCCCTGGGAGATTTGCGTACATCCTTGAACAAGCCGGCGTCGCGCGCCGATCCGCCGCCAACGGCGGCATTTGCCCGGTCCTCAATGGATACGGGATCGACTGAAGTGATACATAGCGCCGACGGTAAAGCCTTGGGGGTTAAGCTGTCCAGCGGGAAGGGGCGGGTTTATGTGTTTGAAGAAATCGGGCCAGAATTGGTATTCATAGTCGGCTCGCACCCAAACTTTCCGATATACCCGGTAATCCACGCCCCCGCCCGCGACGTAAATGGTCCGGTTTTCACTGCCACGCACACGAGTTTTGTTATTGCCATAGTCTGTATTACCGAGCCCCATCAGGAATTTTCCGTAAGGGCGGATGTTGCTGAAGTGGTTCCAAGAGTAAGTTAAACCGCCCTCGGCAACGTCCTGCCGCAAATTAAACGGTTCAGTTGCTGAACGGCCATAGTTGAGATCGCGAGCTTCGCCTTCGATGCCGATCCCTTTCAAAAACAAGGGCATGTAGGGGAGGGTGAAGTCGACCCAGATGGTGCCACCCAGCAGGCTTCCGCCGAAATCGGAGTTATAGCCGGAAAAGCCGGCGCCCACCGCCAGAGGAAATCTTCTCTCCTCAGCTGCCGGGGCGGTTTGCGCTACAGCGGTGAACGCCGCGCAAATAAGAAGTGCACCGAAGATCAGTCTGAGGTACGGCTTCAAATGCATTCTGCGCCTCCGCAATTTTTTGGTTGCAGGATACTTTCTACCGTAGCGCTCCCCTTGGGTAGAGTGTACATCGGTAACATTAAAAAGCAACACAAAGGTACTGTGCATGTTCCTGAATGTGAGCATTCATTCCCAAATCTGCGCTTCCATGCGCATTTTCAAATTGGCAATTCACCCGTTTGGTCTTCGATGGCACAATCAACGAGCCGCAGCGTGAGTGCGCGGGCGGGCAAATACGAAAATCCGGAAATCCCTTCTTTTGAATCACAAAGTCCAAAATGCAGTTACAGGCCGGCAGCAAGCAGGAAGATCAGCATGAAGTAGATTCCTTCAGCGCCATAAGACCGCGTTTCGCCAACTGATGATTTGCCAAGTCGAGTTTGTCTTCCTCAACTGGCTGCGTCATAACCCAGCTCGCAAAGCGATCCAGCCCCTCGTCCAGGCTGACCGCCGGGACGAAGCCCAGGACTTGCCCAATGCGAGTCAAATCCGAATAGCAGTGCCGAATGTCGCCTAATCGGTATTCGTGGGAGATCACCGGCTCTTGTGAATACCCGAGACTCGTAATAAGGCACTTGGCCACACGTGATACTGAGGTTGGAATCCCGCTGCCGACATTGAGCGTCTTGCCGTCCCCTCCCGGAAGCTCCGTAGCCAGACAGACGGCGTTGGCGACATCGCTCACGTGGACAAAATCCCGGCTCTCGTTGCCGTCTTCAAAGAGAAAAACAGTCTTCCCCTGCCGAATGCGATTGGAAAAGATCGACAAGATGCCGGTGTACGGATTCTGAAGTGACTGTCCTTCGCCATAGACGTTTTGAAACCGGAGGATGACCGTTGCGATTCCAAGGGCCGAGCCAACTCCGATCAGGTGCTCCTGAGACAATTTGGTCACGGCATAAATCGAGGCAGGACTAAGCTGGGAATCTTCAGGGGTCGCTACACAGATCACTGGCTGTGCGCACTTTGGGCAAATGAGTTCCCATTGTCCGGCGCTCATCTCGGCTGCCGTTCGCGATCGCGGAAATACGCGACCGCAAGAGGCGCAATCATATGCACCCTCTCCATAGACGGACCGGGAAGAAGCCAGGATGATCTTCTTAACGCCGTGTCTCTGGTTGGCAAGGATATCGAGTAACAGCGCCGTTCCGCCGGTATTGGTCCTGCAATAGTGATCGATTTCATACATCGACTGCGCGGTTCCCGTTTCGGCGGCAAAGTGCAGAACGCAATCAATCCCTTCAAGCGCGGCAACCCAATCCTCACGGCAACGGACGTCACCGCGAAGGATGCGAATCTTATCATTCTGCAGTATCTGCAATGGAGGACGCGGGATCACCCCATGAATCTGCGGACTCAGGTTATCCATCAACGAGACCTCGTGACCATTGCCAGCCAGCTTCGCCGCAACATGGGAACCGATGAATCCCAGTCCTCCCGTAATGAGAATTTTATCCATATACCTCCGTTGAACCGTTTTGAGACCAGTTTACTCGCGGGCTGATGTTCGAACTTGTCCACCAGAATCGCGCAGGCCCGCATATAGCCACATCCGGCGCTGTTCAGTGCGTCTCTGTTATCGGTCCGCTTCCGGCCAGCGGGGCGTGATGCGAATTAACTTTAGCCCGCCCAAATCTTCCACTTCGAACCCCGGAGAAGCTGCGGGGACGGCCACCATCCCTCCTTTGGGCAGATTCACGGCCTCGAAGCCTGTCCCGGCAATTCTCGCCGCCCCATCGGCCGCAAACAGGTACTGGAGTCCAGGCATCGGCTCGTCCTCGCCTCGTAGGCTGGCGCTGACTCTGCTCCCGGCCGTCACAATCTGTTCCACGCAAAAATAATCCCCATCCATCAGAAGGGTTCGGTCAGCCAGAGTGCGGGCAGAAACCACGCCGGCGCGAGTAACCAGCCGAGTAGCCTCCAAAGATTTTTTGATGTGCAACTCGCGCCCCCGTCCGTAGTCGTACATCCGGTAGGTTAGATCGCAATTCTGCTGGGTCTCCAGTAGGATCGCCCCCGGCCAGATGGCGTGAACCGTCCCCGCATCCACAAAGACCATCTCTCCCGGAGTCACATCGAGCAGATTCAGGCTGTTTTCCAGCGTGCCCGCCGAGATCCCCTCCATGACTTCATTCAGTGTGACGCCCGGCTTGAGCCCGCAGGCCACCTTGGCGCCCGGCTCGGCCTCCAGCACATACCAGCACTCCGTCTTGCCGCGCGGATCGCCATACTTCTGCGCCATGGCGTCGTCCGGATGCACCTGGACGCTGAGTTTTTCGTGGGCAAAAATGACCTTGATCAGCAGCGGCGAAGCATTGCTCGTAGCCGCCTTGCCCAGCAGACTTTCCGGCGCCTCGGCAAAGAGCGCGCCCAGCGTCTGGCCGGCGTGTGGCCCGCTTGCCACCACGCACTGATCCCCGGTGAGCCAAGCCTCGCCAATCAGCTTTTCCTGCTCGGCGATCTGGTCATACCAGGGGCGAAGATCCCGGCAGCCCCAGGGCCGTTCGGAAAACCAGGGCAAAATACGAAAAGGAACCCAGACGGAAGAAGCGGATTGCGATGAAATTGCCATAAAGGCTGCCCAATAAAGCGTTTTCAACTAAAGTGTTAACAGAATGTTGGGTGCCCCACCCTTTCCGCGCTCTTCGCGGAAAGGGTGGGATAGCACAACTGTTCATTTCGACCTTAAACACCAGAGCCGAAAACACTGTAAATGCCTGCCGCAGGCCCCTCTACAGGAGTGAGTCAAACCTGAGCCGTGCTGACCTCCGGCTGTAATCTCACTCTACCAGAGAGCCAACCTTTCCCGACGTCCCAGTATCGGGTGCGCATCCGCTCAATAACCTGAGTCTCGTCCTGAAGAATCAATCCTTCATTTCTGCCCAGAATACTTCCCCGGCGGCAACATAATTTCATCCCGCAAGCTGCCGTTCTGCTACTCTTTCCCTATCATGAAGCGCACGTTCTTCTTGTTCCTTACTATCCTTGTTCTTTTTGGTTCCAGTGAGATTACAGCCGCGCAGAAATTTCTGCCCAAGACCATTCAATTCAAAGGCGCCCCAGAGTACTCCGACCAGGAACTGCTTGCCGCAGCGGGGCTGCAAAAGGGCAAGATTCTTGCCTTCGCCGACATGAAAGACCACTCCCAAAAGCTGATGGACAGCGGTGTCTTTGAAACTCTCAGCTTCAAGTTCGACGGAGTGGACCTGATTTACACTCTGGTTCCGCACACTGAACTCTATTCTGTGCGCCTTGATAATTTGCCCCTCACGCCGGGCAAGGAACTGGACTCTGCGCTGCATGACCGCTTCCCGCTTTATCACGGCAAGGTCCCGGCCGAAGGCGGAATGACAGAACAGGTGCGCCAGGCTCTGGAGGAGATGCTTGCGGCCAAGGGCATTAAGGCCACCATAGCTGCCATGCCTTATACCGGCCTGAAGCTGCATGAAGTTACGGCCATCAGCTACTCCATCACCACACCTGCGGTGCGACTGGGCGAACTGCATCTGGAAGGCGTTTCGCCGGAAATGCAAGACAAGGTCAAAGCAGTAGCGGATCGCACCAGAAAAAACAGCTACGACACGGAAAGTTCGGCAGGGAGCATAGAACATACATTCGCCTTGTTCTACGCCGAAGAAGGTTATGCCGCAGTCAATGTTCATGCCGAGCAGTCGGGAAATCCAGTCGTGAGCAGTGATGCCATCGAGATACCCTTCAACGTAAACGTCAAGGAGGGACTGCATTACAAGCTGGGCTCCATCCATCTGCCGTCCGGCGAGTTGCTAATGATGGATGCAATCAACAAAACCGCCGGAGCCATCTCGTATAAGTCTGGTGGGATGTCTGAGACGATGTCCGTCAAGGGAGGCGTTGCTCTACGAACTGCCTTGATTTACGTCACGGGAGATTGCAAATCCAAAGGCTATATGGACTGCGTTGTCACGCCGCATCCCCAGTACGATGATGCGAACGGAATCGTCAATTACAACTTCGAGGTGCAAACAGGCCCGATGTATACGATGGGCAAGCTGACCATCGAAAACGTCAGCGATGACCTGCGCGACAAAATGACGGCTGCCTGGAAGATGCCATTCGGATCCGTCTTCAGTGTAAAGGCAATCCGCGAATACTACTACTCGCAAGGAGATAAAACCCCGCTCGGGAGAACCTTTGCCTCCGTCAATTGCAGTTACACGCTGGCGGCGAATACAGTGACGCACATCGTCGATGTCACATTGCACCTGGATAGGAAGCAATAGCGCCTGCGCCCACACATCGATTGCCGGCCAGTGGCCGCTGTTCTATCCTCGTTCCATGCCACACTCACTTGTTTTCGACCATATGTTTCAGTTGCCGCTTCCGATCCTGGAGAAGCTGCTTCGTCCAGTCGTCGTCTACCTGGTGCTGGTGCTGCTGCTGCGCCTCTTCGGCAAGCGCGAACTGGCCCAGTTGAACCCCTTCGATCTGGTTGTCCTGCTCTCGCTTTCCAACACTGTGCAGAACGCGATTATCGGCGACGATAACTCGGTAACTGGCGGCCTGATTGGCGCCTTCAGCCTGCTGGCCATCAACTGGATTGTGGTGCGGTTTCTCTTCCGCTCTCTGCGCATGACCCGCGCGCTGGAAGGCCGGGCAACGGTGCTGGTGCGCAATGGCCAAATCGACCTGAAGGCCTTGGCGCATGAGTCGCTGTCCCGCGAGGAACTGTTGGAGGTGATTCACCGCCAGGGCTTCGAGGACTTCCACCAGGTGCGCAAATGCGAACTGGAACCGAACGGTACGTTTTATGTTGAAGCCTTCGACCCCTCGGCCGCCGACAAGCGCCACGCCGAACTGCTGACCCGCCTCGACGCTCTCAGCAAAGAGGTAGCCGCGCTTCGGGCATGATTTCGTTTTTTGGAGATAGTTGTTTCCCAAGTCTCAAAATCGAGACCTGGGAATCTGGCGCCCGGCGTATTCTCTACAATCAAGGCACGATCATCTCGGTGGAAGAAGACGATGCGATCCCCACATCATAGGAGGGTATAGGTCATGTCAGTAACAACCAGCGATAAGCGCAGCTGGAAATTCTTTGCCGTGAGACTCGCTGCAAAGGGGTTGTTGGCGCTCCTCTTTTTTGCTTCCTACGCGACAGCTCTTCATGCGCAGACTATCCATATTGAACTTGTAAATGGCAAAACAGGGCGCCCCATCACAGATCGTTCCTTGTTGAACGTTTGGGTAGGGCATGAAAACGAATTAACATTGGAAATTCCAACGGACAAGCACGGAGTTGCTCTCCTTCGCCTTACCCACAACGACAATGAGATCAATGTTCCTGACTGCAGAGGCATGCATGCAGACAGGGAGAAACTTCGGATAAATTCGAACAAGAAAGATGAAAAAGAGTTTAACAAAAAGTATAAGTGGTGCACGGGCTTTGAGGCGGACAACCCTATTGTGAGGCACGCCGATTCGATCTCGGTCCGGACACTGCCCGGCGATATCTCCTGGAAGGTTTTCCCCGCCAGCTCTATTGGCTACGTTGAATGCTGGAATAATACGTCCGCCTGGTTTGTCACCACAGATTTCTCGACGGAGGACATACTTAAACACGGCATTGTGACGGTGAATGCCTGCGGCAAGGCCACCGCATCGCCGCAGCCCGGCCATCTCGTACTCTTCGTGAGGCTACCAAGTAACAAGGAATACTGGGATCTTATCAATTGAGATCTGTCACGAAGGACGTGCGGCTGTTCCATCCTAAACTGAGGGGCTAGGATAACCTCTTTGTTCAGGGCAATTCACTTCTTGTGAGCTACGAACGTACCGAGTGCGAAGGTGGCTACTCCCACTCGATGGTGCCCGGCGGCTTCGAGGTAATGTCATAAACCACACGGTTTATGCCGCGTACCTCGTTGACGATGCGGCTGCTGATGCGCTTGAGCACCTCATGGGGCAGTTCGGCCCAGTCGGCGGTCATGCCGTCTTCTGAATGAACGGCGCGCACCGCGGCGGTGTACGCGTAAGTCCGTTGGTCGCCCATTACGCCCACGCTCATCACCGGCAGCAACACGGCAAAGCTCTGCCAGATCTTCGAGTACAGCCCGGCTGCTTTGATCTCGTCAATGACAATCTCGTCGGCCTCCTGCAACAGCGCCACACGCTCCGGAGTCACCTCGCCCAGAATGCGCACGGCGAGTCCGGGGCCGGGAAATGGCTGCCGGCTGAGAATTTCTTCCGGCATATGCAAGTCGCGGCCAATGCGCCGGACCTCATCCTTGAACAAATCGCGCAACGGCTCAATCAGCTTGAGCTTCATTCCAAGCGGCAGCCCGCCGACGTTGTGATGGCTCTTGATGGTTTGGCTTGGGCCGCGAACGCTTGACGACTCGATCACGTCCGGGTAGAGCGTGCCCTGCACCAGCCAATCCACGCCGCCCGATTTTTTGGCGATGCGCTTGGCTTCGTCGTCGAAGACAGCGATGAACTCCGCGCCAATTCTCTTTCTCTTGGTTTCCGGGTCGATTACTCCTGCCAACTTTTTGAGGAAGCGCTCGCTCGCATCCACGGCGACGATATTCAAGCCAAGTTTCTCGCGCAGATTCTTCTGCACGGTCGCAAATTCGTTTTTGCGCAGGACGCCGTTGTTGACAAAGATGCAGGTGAGCTGGCTGCCGATGGCCCGGTGCACCAGCACCGCCGCTACCGATGAATCTACGCCGCCGGAGAGGCCGCAGATGACGTGCCCCCCGCCCACCTTTTCGCGGATGGCGGCAATGGTGGTTTCGATGAAGTGCGCCGGGGTCCAGTCGCCGCGCGCCCGGCAGATGTTGAAGACAAATTTCCGGAGGATCTGCGGACCCTGCGGCGTGTGGTGCACCTCGGGGTGAAATTGCACAGCCCAGATGCGGCGTTCATCGTTGGCGATGCCGGCCAGCGCGTTGGCGGAGACAGCCGTGCGATGGAAACCTGCGGGCAGCTCCAGCGCCTCGTCTCCGTGGCTCATCCAAACGGCTAGCTTGTTCGGCAGCCCGTTGAACAGCGCGGTCTTGCCATCCTCAATGGTGACCTCGGCGTGGCCGTACTCGCGCTTGGACGCCGGGCGCACCTTGCCGCCCAGGTGGTGGACGATGAATTGCAACCCATAGCAGATGCCCAGAATCGGCACGCCCAGTTCGAGCAGCCCGGGGTCGGCGGCTGGCGCATCGGCATCGTAAACCGACGACGGCCCGCCGGAAAGGATCAGGCCCAGCGGTTGGAGCGCCTTGATTTCGGCGAGAGGCGCCGTGCAGGGCAGCACGACGGAGAAGACATTCTGCTCGCGAATCCGCCGGGCGATGAGCTGGGTATACTGCGAGCCGAAGTCGAGGATGACGATTGTTTGGGTGGCCACGTTTCAAGTGTGGCAGGGCGCATCCTCAGTTTGCAAGCTAAAGTCTCATCGGGAGAGATATGCTGCCTTGCATGGCAAACAGGCCTACTTGCTCTCGTTCTTGTAAACCACTCCGGCCTTCATCACGAATTTCACGTTCTGCAGGGTGCGCACGTCGTCCAGCGGATTTTTATCCACGGCGATGATGTCGGCCCATTTGCCTGCTTCGAGCGAGCCGGTTTTGGCGCTCCAGCCCATCAAGTCGGCGGCGTTTACCGTGGCGGTTTGCAATGCGGCCAGCGGAGCCATGCCGAGTTGGTTGACGTAGACATCCAGTTCATGCGCGTTGAGCCCGTGGGGGTATACGGCGGCGTCGGTGCCCATGGCGATCTTGACGCTGGCCTGCATAGCCCGCTTGATGTTGGCCTTGGCCACGCCGCTGATTTCCTGCATTTTCTTATGCGAATAAGGCGGAAGGTTGCCGTTGTCTATTATCCAGTCTTCCAGGTAAAGCGTTGGAACCAGATAAGTGCCGTTCTTCTTCAGTTCGGCGATGCCTTCGTCGTTGATATAGCTGCCGTGCTCCACCGAATCCACACCGGCCATGCTGGCCCACAGAATTCCCTGGGCTCCATGGGCGTGCGCGGCCACTCTGCGACCCAGCCGATGGGCGTCGGCCACAATGGCGCGCATTTCTTCGAGAGTGTACTGCGAGGCTTGCGGGTCGTCGCCCTTGGAGAGGACGCCGCCGGTGGCGCAGATCTTGATTACATCGGCGCCGTACTTGATGTTTTGCCGGACCATGTGCTGCACTTCGGCAATGCCGTCGGCCACGCCGTCACCGGTCGAGTGATATTTGATGGGCAGCAGGTCGTTGTCGCAATGGCCGCCGGTGATGCCCAGGGCGGGTCCGCTCACCTGCATGTGCGGCCCGGCAATCTGGCCGGAGTTGATGGCGTCGCGCAGGTCCACATCGGTGTAACCGCCGGCCGCCACGTTGCGTACCGATGTAATGCCGGCCAGCAGCGTGGTACGGGCGTTCACCACCCCGTTGATGGCCTCTTTGGCGTCGGTTTCGGTCAGTTCGTGGTAGGGCTGGAAGTTCGTATCCATCGTCAGGTGGGTATGCACGTCAATCAGGCCGGGCAGTACCGTAAGGCCGCCCAGATCGATCACCGTGTCGCCAGGCTGCGCGGGGAGTTGAGTGCTGGGCGCGATGGATTGGATGGTGTCACCCACCACCACAAGGGTTTGTCCGTCGAGCAGTTTGCCGGTCTTCACATCGAGCAGGTGGCCGGATCGGACAAGCGTGCGCTGCGGGGCCGGATTCGTGGTTGGTTGGGAAAGCAGGGGCAGAGCGCCAATTACCAAAGACAACAAAACCACGAGCATCCGTTTGGAAACCATGCCAACTCCTCCTGCGGTGAACCGCAAGAGGAGTTTAGCAAAGTCGGCTTCAGGGACGCGCCGGCCACTCTAATTCTTCAGGCCCACTTCTTACCCAGCGCGTTCAGGTCCGCATGTGCCAGATCTTCGGGTGTCATGGCAATGCGAAACTTGACTTCGGCGTTAAAGCCGATAAACAAGGGTTCCGCAAGTTTTGGGATGTCGGAAGAGCTTTGGACATCGACGACAAAGATAGCGCCGCGATGGCCTTCTTGTTCGGTGAAGTAGGCAGCTTCCGGTTTTAAATCATCCAGAATCTGCTTGATCTTCGCCCCCACGGTTCCATTTCGGGCGGCAGTGTTGAACGGTTCAATGGGGAATTGAACCAGCATAATTACACGCATTTACGACCTCCTGATGCCTTTCCCTGCATTCCAGCCACAGGCGGCATAGACACGAAATATAGCAGAAGCCGCAATTGATGCGCTTGATTTCCACATATCAATATGCCGCCGAGACCGGGTTATCGGTACTTGTATGCCGCAATGCTCACGAGTTGGGGCGCCTAAGAACATCACATACCAGCGATTTTCTGTCATCCCCCAAGTCGTTCAGTCCTCACCGCCGTTTTTGCCGGGAAGCGAACTATCCGCCCTCCGTGATAGCCTGCTAGGCGGTGCAGTCTGCGCGAAATGACTGCTCTGAACTCGATCCTGGCCTCCGCTCGGGCGCGCTCTCCGTGCCTAAGAACATGGCTGGTTGACCCCATCACCAAGAGGACACATTATGAATTGTTTTCGTTTCGCACCTATCCTGATTCTGGCAGCCGGAACGGCCTTTGCGCAGGCCCCTGCGGCAACAGATTCGTCGAAGCCCGCGCCGCCCATCGCCGTCAAGAGCTTTGATTTGTCGGCCATCGACAAGACCGCTGATCCTTGCACTGATTTTTATCAGTACGCCTGCGGCAACTGGGTCAAGAACAATCCGCTCCCAGGCGATCAGACGCGCTGGGCGCGTTCGTTCTCGCTGGTTCTGGAGCGCAACCGCTACCTGCTGTGGCAGGAACTGGACGCGGCCGCGACAACCCCCAAGACGCCTCTGGAAAAGCAATATGGCAACTATTTTGCCGCATGCATGAACACCGACCTGGTGGAGAAGAAGGGTCTGAAGCCGCTGGAGCCGGTCTTCAAACGTATAGCTGCTCTCAGCGACACGCACAAGCTGGCCAATCTGATGGGCGAACTGGAGGCCGAGGGAAGCGCGGCGCCGCTGTTCAACTTTGGCGTGGAGCAGGACGACAAGGACTCCTCCAAGCAGATTGCCGGCATCTTCCAGGGCGGCCTTTCGCTGCCTGACCGCGACTACTACATTGTGGATAGCAAGCGCTTCCAGGAGATTCGCAAACAGTACATTGAACACGTGACAAAGATGTTCACACTGGCCGGCGATACACCGGATCAGGCCGCCAAGGAAGCCGCTGCGGTCATGGAGATTGAAATCGCGCTGGCCAAGGTTTCCACCAGCCGCACCGATCTGCGCGACCCGGCAAACCGCTACCACATTTATACGGTTGCGGATTTCCAGAGGCTGACTCCTGATTTCGACTATTCGATCTATTTCAAGGACGTAAAGATACGTTCGTTCGAGACGCTGAACGTGGCTACCCCTGATTTCTTCAAGGGGCTGAGTGAACTGATTGCCAAGGAGCCTATCGAGTCCTGGAAGTCGTACTTCCGCTGGCACGTGCTGCACAGTGCGGCAACCAACCTGCCCAAGGCCTTCTACAACGAGGACTTTGCCTTCTTTAAGCAGACCCTCTCCGGGCAGAAGGAACCAACACCGCGCTGGAAGCAGTGCAGCAGCATGACCGACCGCGCTCTTGGCGAGGCGGTTGGCCAGGATTGGGTAAAGAAGAATTTCCCGCCGGCGGCCAAGGCGAGCATGGACCAACTCGTGGCTGCCTTGGAGAAAAGCCTGGGCGACGACATCAAGACCCTGCCCTGGATGAGCGACACCACCAAGAAGGCGGCGGAAGAGAAGCTGGGCATGATCCGCAACAAGATCGGCTACCCGGAGAAGTGGCGGGACTACTCGGCCCTGAAGGTGGAACGGGACGACTTGCTCGGCAATTTGCGCCGCAATAACGTCTTCGAGCGCGACTACAACCTGAACAAGCTGGGCAAGCCGGTGGACGAGAAAGAGTGGGACATGTCGCCGCCCACAGTCAACGCCTACTACAACCCCTCGTTCAACGACATCAACTTCCCGGCCGGCATCCTGCAGCCTCCTTTCTTTGATTTCACCATCGACCCGGCGGTGAACTTTGGCGGCATCGGCGTGGTGATTGGCCACGAAATGACCCACGGATTCGACGACGAGGGTTCGAAGTACGACGGGCTGGGCAACCTGCGCGAGTGGCAGACGCCGGAAGACCGCAAGGCATTCACCGAGCGGACCGACTGCGAAGTGGCTGAGTACGGCAGCTTTGAAGCCGCTCCGGCCCACGACGACGTTCCGGCGCAGAAGCTGAACGGCAAGCTCACCCTGGGCGAAAACACGGCCGACAACGGCGGCCTGCGCATCGCCTACATGGCCCTGCTGGACACGCTGGCGGCGCAGGGGAAGACCATCAACGACAAGATCGATGGCTACACCGAGGAGCAGCGCTACTTCCTGGGATTCGCCCAGGTGTGGTGCCAGAACCAGACCGAGCAGGCATCCCGCCAGGCGGCGCTGGTGGATCCCCACTCGCCCGGCCGCTGGCGCGTCAACGGCACAGTGCAGAATTTCGATCAATTCGGCAAGGCCTTTGGCTGCACCAAGGGCCAGCCCATGTATCCGGCGACATCCTGCCGGGTCTGGTAGACCTGTTTCCCTGCGTTCTGGAGCCGTGGCGCATCAAAGCCGCGGCTCCAGAACAGGGGCCAGAGGGCCCCGGCAGGGTATCTGACTCTCTTTTCGGCGCTCGGCGTTGACGTTACCTACCCCGCAGGCGTCCAAATTACAGCCACATGTGTGTAACCGGGCTGGCCAGACCCAATGGTGGCCGTACCCACCCCACGAGGTGGGGCGGGCCGGGAAAAAATACACTGTTTTGCCCCATCCCAAGCCAAAACTAGGCACAACCAGCCCTGGGCTTTTACAATGCAACAGGGACCCGTCCCAACCCAGCTATGCTGTGGAACTAGCAAACTTGGCGGCGCACGCCGGACCAGGATGAAGGAATCGCATGAAGTTCAAGAAATTCGGCAAGGCCCTTCTGATGAGCGCCCTCTCTGCTGGCGTGATCCTCAGTGTTACGTCTTGCGTTCAGAGTTATTCAGTCGGCTATTTGTATGTGACGGGGACGGTAACCTCCCAGTCCACTGGCAACGGCATTATTTCCGGCTTCAAGATCGATCACAACACGGGTAAGCTGACCTCCATTAATGGATTGCCTGTCGCCTCCGGCGGAGCGAACCCGGTTCGGGCCGTCCTGCTGACCGGAAGCCGCTTTCTTTATGTTCTCAACCGGGGCGTAAACGCATCCGGCGGCTCCGATTGCACCACGGCGAACCCCTGCCAGAACTCCAACATCACCCAGTTTGCGATCGGCGCCAACGGCATCCTCACGCCGCAGGAGACCTTCTATACCCAGGGCCTCAACCCGTTCCGCATCATTGCCGACTCTTCGGGAACCTACATTTACGTGCTGGAACACGACTCTCTATACAATGGCTCCCCATCCAGCGCGACGAATCATAACCCGAACTGCGCAGCTGCCCTGGCTGGCGCCACAACTTGCGGCGACATTACAGCCTTCCAGATCAACTCGACCACCGGCCGGTTGCAACTGGTCGTAAATGCCCAGGTGACCGCGGCTGGCGGCGGTGGAGCGCTGACCTACTTCCCGGTTCCGTCCAATCCTGTCGACTTTGCGATGGTCAGCTCAACGATTCTCACGCTGAACGGGACTTCTACCACGGCTTCCACCGATTATCCGTATACTGGCGGCGCCACAGTCTTTCCGTATGTCTACAACACCTCTAATGGGCAGTTGACAGTCAGCCAGAACACCGTCCAGCCGTTGAATATAGCAAAAGGAACCGCCATCGTAAGCGGTGGCAGCTACGTCTATGTTCTTGATAACACTACCAGCACAACCAGCCATATTCTGCCTTACACCGTCGGCAGCGGCGGCGCATTGCTGGCGGCGACCAGCGGCCCCATTCCTGATGACGCGAACCAATCCAACCCGATTTACATGGTGTTGGAGTCCAAAAGCAAGTGGTTCTATGTGGCCAACCAGGGAAACAATACCACCGGCACAGGAACAGCTCAGAGCGGAATTGCAGGCTATGTGGTGAACAGTCCATTTCAGCCCACCGAAATGGCAGGTACGCCCATCGGGTTCGGCACAGGTGCTGGCCCAGTGTGCATAGTCGAGGACCCGTCGAATCAGTACTTCTATACGGCCAACTTCAACGATTCAAGCGTGACTGGTCAGGCAATTGACGAAAACGCCGGCACCCTCACTCCGCTCTCCCAATCGACGAAGGCGCCGTCGGAGTACACGTTGACCGGCCCTCCCACCTGGTGCCTGGTGGATGGGCGTACCGACTAAGCCATAGTTTGATGCAGATGCGTCTGGGGCGGAGGAAAGCCCCTACCCCAGACGCTAATGATTCGCAGTTTTCAAGAACGCAGCCGAATGTCGGGCGCGATGATTTTCTGGAGCGCTCTGGGGTTCGATTCCAAACATGTTTTTTAGGGGCTTGAGCTACTGGCCCACAGACGAAAGATGCGCATGAAGTTTAACAAATCGAGCCAGTTGCTTCTGGTATCCGCAATCAGCCTCTTGGCGGCTGGACTTATTACCGCTTGCAGCACGAATACCCTGGACTTTGTATACGTGTCCAGTTCCAGGGCTGCGGGAACCAACAGCTACGGCGAGATCGACGTCCTCGAGATCAACTCGGTCTCTGGCGCGATGCGGCCGATCCCCGCCTCACCCTTCCCCTCGGGCGGACGCAACCCGGTGGCGGAAGCCGTCTCCACCGATAACACAAATTTGTATGTCGTCAATCACGACGACAACTCCATTGTTCAATTCCTGATCGGCAACGATGGCAAGCTCTATCCGCAGAACACCGTGAATACCCCCGGAATCTTCCCTGTTGCCGTAGCAGTGAGCGGGTCGAACCTGTTTGTGGTGGATACGTACCAGCCGCTGCCCGCCTGCTCCAGCGCGGACCCGTGCTCCGGGTCGGTGGGCGTTTTCCCCATTCTTCCTGCTTCCGGTTCCGGCTCCACAGCAACACTCAGCGGAGCACTGGGAACACCCGTCACCAATGCGAGCATCGGCGCCAGCTACTGGCCGTTAATCCTGCCCGCCAAGCCTGCCGACGTGCTTGTGCCGACAGCGGTCAACGTCCTGGAATCAGGCAAGGACCTCTACGTTACAGCCTATGATGCTTCCGTGACGCCCAACGTTGGTTATATCTTCGGCTTCACTATAGGCACGAGCGGTGCGCTCTCGACTTTAAACGGCGGCGTGCCCTTTGCCGCCGGAGTCCACCCATCGGCTATCTCCAGCGATTCCACCAGCACATACGTGTACGTAACAGATTCCGCCAGCGGCAATATTCGCGGCTACTCGGTTGCGGCCGGAATCCTGACCCAGTTGAGCGGAAGTCCGTTCCCAGCGGGCAATCAACCCTCCGCTATCGTCACTGATTCCGCATATCTCTACGTGGCCAACGCGACGGACGGCAACGTCGAGGCCTACTCGATCTCCAGCAGCGGTGCGCTGAAATTCCTGGGCGGCTCCACAACGCCCGTCACCTATGCCACGGGCACGCAGCCGGTAGCCATGGGCATCGACCCTTCGGCTAATCATTTTCTTTTTACCGCCAACTTTCTTAGCGACAATGTTTCCAACTTTGAGCTGAACTCCAAGGACGGCACTCTCATCAACACGCAACACTCTCCCTACACGACCAACGCTCAACCGACGGCCGTGGTCGCCATTCCACACAAGTAATTTTGGTAGCGGCGAGTAGCAGAGCACTCTAGCAGCACCCCGTACCGGGTTTTACAATGCATACGGGGCAACCTAACCAGTTTTCCATGGGCTTGCATCTGATCAGCCCACGACGAAGGAAGCGCATGAAGTTCAGCAAATTGAGCCAGCTTATCCTGGTCTCTTCCATCGGCCTTCTAGTGGCCACCGTTTTCACTGCCTGCGCGGTTACAACCATCGATTATGTTTTTGTGGCCTCTTCCGCCGGCTCGGGAACCTCAAGCGCCGGACAGATCCAGGTCTACGCAGTTGACTCCCAGTCAGGCGCGTTGCGCACAGGAGCTGCCACCGTCGCCTCGGGCGGAGTGAATCCGATTGCCATGGCCGTTACCTCCGACTATGAGAATCTTTATGTCGCCAATACGGGAAACAACACCGTGGTTCACTTTGCTATAGGCATCTACGGCACTCTGACGGCCAAGGATACGATCACCACAAGCGGTACGCCCGTTTCGCTGGCCGTCAACACCGCCAATACATACTTGTATGTTGTCACCGGACCCAACCCCGCTGTGCTTAAGGCATATTCCCTTTCCAGTGGCGCAATCGGTTCCGCGGCTTCCACGAAAACGCTTAATCTCTACGGCACTTATGCCGCATATAGCGGCGATGTCCTGGTTCCCACCGGGCTCACGGTGCTGGCTAACAATGCGGCCGTCTACGTTACGGCCTATGACCAGTCGGCCTACAATCCCGGCTGCACTACTTGCATCACCAGCAACGCTAATCCTGGCTGGGTCTTTGGCTACACTGTTGGATCGAGCGGAGCATTGACCGCACTGGCCAACCCCTTTGAAGCCGGCATCAAGCCCACGGCTATTGCCTCCGATCCGACCAACCGATTTGCTTATGTCACCGACTATGCCTCGGACCAGCTGATCGGTTATGCAATTATGAGCGGCGATACCCTGAGTTTCTTGCTGAATGGTCCCTTCAAGACAGGGAACCTGCCTACCGCAATCACCATCGATCCGCGCGGCAAGTTCATGTATGTCACTAACTCGCTTGATTCCACGGTCACGCCTTTTTCGATAGACCTGGCCACCGGTACTCCTACGGGTGCGGTGAACGCTACAGGCTCCGGCAGTAACTCGACAGACACGCAACCGGTCGCCGTCATGATAGACCCGGCGCTGGGCCGCTTTGTCTATACCGCCAACTATCTGGGCAACTCCGTCTCCGGCTTCCGCCTTGACTCGACCTCAGGTGCGCTGACTCCCACTCAGGCCACGCCGTATCCCACCGGGTACAAGCCTACTGCGGTGGTTGGCGTTCCTCACGGCAACTATTCCACGCAGTCGGTTACCCCGTAGCATTCATCATTCCCAGCACAGCAGAAAGCCCAGCCTCCGAATCTCGGAGGCTGGGCTTTCTGCTCTGTGACAGGCTTCAATATCAAGGCGCGGCTTGAATGTTGCTCAAGCTACACTCCCATCCACTTGCGCAGTTGCCGCTGCGCAGGCTTCTCCACCAGGTACAACGCCGCCAGGGCCACGGCAATCAGCGCCGCGTAGCTGAGCCAGGGATCGAAGCGGCTCACACCCACCCGCTCCGGCAGATGGGTTTCGTGTATCCAGTTCCATAGATTGAAGTGCAGCAGATAAAGACAATAGCTGGCCTCGCCTACCAGCACCAGCGGACGCACGCTGAAGGCTGTCGCTAGCCAATTTTCCCCGGCCAGTCCTAGGACGATGCAACCAAAAAGCGGCATCAGCAAGCCATCGTGCATGAGGACGTAAGGCACCAGAGGCCCCATCTCTGCGATGCCGAGTATGCCCGCACAGCCGGCCAGCCCCAGAATCAGGCGCAAATGGCCATGCCGGGGTACCAGCCCATCCAGGCCGGCCAGCAAAATGCCAAAGACAAAACTCGCCAGATGCGGCAGCGGCGTGAACTTGAGCGCCTGCAGCCACGGACCCCAGCTCCAGCGGTCCACATGCGCAATCCCATCCGGATTGAGCGCCAGATAAAGCACTCCGGGGGCCATGCCCACAGCCCACACCCCGGCCAGCAAAAGCAAATTGCGCGAAACCCTTGCCGGTCGTTTGACCCGGGCCAGCCAGGGAAAAAGAACGTACATGAATGTTTCGGCCGGCATCGCCCAGGCCGGCGTATTCAGAAAGGTAGCCAGCGACGGAACCCAGCCCTGCAAAAGCAGCGGCGTCAGCACCATCCCCGTCCAGAACATCGTGTGCGTGTGGGCATGGTACTCGGCCGCCACCATCCGCCAGCTCATCAGTAGGCTCAGCAGATAGACGGGATAAAGCCGGGTGAAGCGCGCCTTCCAGAAGCGCACCGGGTCCAGTTTTCCCGCGCGCGCCTGACCGGCGTAGTTGTAAGCCAGCACAAAGCCCGAAAGCAGAAAAAATAGGCCCAGCGCGATGTAGCCCACGTTGACCACGGGCGCGAGCATGCCAAACGATTGAGGATTAGAAAAGTGAAAAAAGACGATATTAACGGCTGCAAGGCAGCGCAATCCCGTCAGTGCATCCAGCCGTACTGGCTTGCGTGTCTCGTTACAGTGGACTGTGTTCAGTGAACAGTGATCAGTCACAACCCCGGGCTTTTTCTGTTCCCTGTTCCCTGTTTTCACGCCGTCACCAGCGACCCAACCTTCTCGCCCAGCACAACCCGACGGATATTTCCCGGCTGGTTCATGTTGAAGATAATCATGGGCAGGTTATTGTCCTTGCAAAGACTCACCGCAGTCAGGTCCATCACCTTCAGTCCCTGGCGCAGGATCTCCATGTAGGTGATGTGGTCGTATTTGATGGCATCCTTCACCAGCACCGGGTCGGCGTTGAACACGCCTTCGACCTTGGTGCCCTTGAGCAGCACATCCGCCTTGATCTCCATTGCGCGCAGGCTGGCTGCCGTATCGGTGGAGAAGAAAGGGTTGCCGATGCCCGCGGCGAAGATGACCACTCGGCCTTTTTCCAGGTGACGCACGGCGCGGCGGCGAATATACGGCTCGGCCACCTGATTCATGAGCACGGCGCTCATTACGCGGCACTGCACGCCCCGCTGCTCGATTGCGTCCTGCATGGCGATGGCGTTGATGACCGTAGCCAGCATGCCCATATTGTCGGCGGCTACGCGGTCCATTTCTTTAGCCTGCTCGGCCACGCCGCGGAAAAAGTTGCCTCCGCCCACCACAACGCCAATCTCCACGCCGAGCGCATGCACATCGACGATCTCGCCGGTAATCTCGGCGATCTTGGCGGTGTCTAGGCCGAAGCCGCGCTGCCCGGCCAGCACCTCACCCGATAGCTTGAGAACGATGCGTTTGTACATATCACATCGAGTATCGCACAATATGCGGCCAGGACGGTTTCCTTCCTCCGCGCGGATTATGCAGAGACACCGAGGCCCAGAGCTTGCGCCCTGGGCCTCGGTCGATTTATTGAATATTGCAGAAAACTACTCGGCTGCCGCTTCCACGGCCTTGGTTGTCGCCACGGTCCACTCCGGCGCGCCCACCTTGAAGCGCGCAAAGCGGCGCACGGTGATGTTCTCGCCCAGCTTGCCGACCTTCTGCGCAATCAGTTCCTTGATGCTGACCGCCTGGTCCTTGATGAAGGGCTGCTCCAACAG
>Ga0364920_10156_pt1 | contig 26172 bp, 22 predicted proteins | sample SorcelJu500001C8_FD_206961 | JGI IMG/M metagenome (GOLD analysis project Ga0364920, IMG submission 206961) | Enriched cells from Trout Bog Lake Hypolimnion, Wisconsin, USA - BchlTB.June20.5000.01.C8 | ecosystem: Environmental > Aquatic > Freshwater > Lake > Hypolimnion/Profundal zone | place: USA...
TTATCCCGGCTCATGCTCGGCTTGAAGATCGCGGTAAAGTAGTTCTCTCTCAGCTCGGGCAAGATGTCGGGAGCTACGGCGTGAAGGTTTCGCATAAGCTGGTCATTGACGGCATCAACGAACTTTGCAACGGGTTCCAGTGCCGCATCAACGCCAGTTCCAAGGTGCATCCCGGCCATGAAGTCCATTTTTTCGCTGTGGCTCATGCCTGCAAACATCTTGTGGTAGTCCTCGGACGCCTTGATTACAACGTCAAGCTGCCGGGAGAGATTGCCATAGACACGGTTCATTTCAACGGCGAAGTCCTTAGCATTGGGGTTGAAGACAGTCGGGGCGATGTCGTCACGGAGGTTTGCCGCTACGTCCAGGAGTGTATGTCCGGCTGAGACAATGGCAGGCGCGATGTCCTGCTTTACGAACTCTTTGCCAGCCTTGAGGGTAAGGGGTACGACGCTGGTAATGTCGTGCAGCGTGTTAACATCGGGGCCATGAGCTTTCCGTCTCAGTTCTTCGCGGTTGACTCGCTGCTGTTCATTCTCGGTATTCTTTGGCGTGGCCGGCGGAACGAACGCTTTTCCAGTATCCGGCTCGCTGGATGTTAACAGCACATCGGGATTCTGCCCCTCGGTGCCTGGAGCGGGTGCGTGCTGCCCTTCGCCGAGGGGAACATCGGGGGTGAGGGTGCCTTCTTGCTCTTGCCCTGCGGGTGCGGAATCGGCACTGTTGCCGGGTTGATCGGGTTGGACCTTGCCATTATCGTTTCCACCTTTCTGTGTCTGGTCTCCGGTGACAGCCTCACCGCGGGCTTTCAGCTTCAGTGCCGCCAGATTCGCCGCCTGCGGGCTTGCCTCTACTCCGTTGCCAGTGGACGCGATAACGGGCGCTGTAGCTGGGGCATTGCTGCCTGCCGGTGCAAATGCGCTCTTGGTATCGCCATCCTTCAGCCATTCCTTGAAGGCGGGGAGGGTGGTTTCAGTGATAGCTCCAATCCGTTGCGGGCCGGTCTGGTCATAGTTAGCAAGGTACGCGGCCTTGGCTTCGGGCTCAGACGAAAATCCTACCAAGGCTTTGTGCTCGTCAAATGCGCCGGTCTTTGGGTTCACCTGGTCAACAACGTAAACCTGCTGTGAGGGGTTGGTGTGGTCCGTGCCAGGCTTCACGAAGACATCAACGTGGTCAGAGTCAGCCCCTACGCTCCCCTTCACGTAACCATAATGAGCGTCGGTCACTGTCGTTTGCCAGGGCTGGCCGTCTTCACCTATCCCTGAACGGGTTGAGTCCTGCGGGTTCTCGATGGAGACGTTAAGCCCCCCGATGCTGACATGCCCCTTCTGGTAGTTCCCTGCTTCGATCTGGCCGGGTGTCGGCAAATTCGTATCGTTATGCGGGGAGGTTGCGGCCTCATGCGCCTTCACGTCCAGGGGCGTAACGTCGGCTGCTGGCTGCGAGGCAACGGGAGCCGGGGTTGTAATCGGAGCTGGAGCGCCTGCAAGTGGGGGAGCTTCTGCGGGTTGGCTGACAGGTGCGGCCGTTTCCGGTGCATACGTAGCGGGAGGCAAGAGCCCGCTGGCCGAAAGAACGCCGTTAACGGGCGTTTCCTGCGTCGTTGTGGCTACCGGGCTTGTCGTGGTGTCAACAGGGGTGTCCCTTGCCTCTAAATGTGCCACTGGTTGCGCTTCCCCTTTTTTGCCTACCATGGGCGGGTGAGGCGCTGCATTGCCGGTAAGGTCGGTTGGTTCGCCGCTGTTCGGGTTCACTTCCGTTGCAGCTCTTTTAGCAAGGATGTCCTGAAAATAGGTGTTGTTCATCTTGGCAAGGTCGGCCTCGGACCATCCCCGTCTTGTGAGGTCGTTGACGCTGAGAACGACAAGGCCGCGTTCCTTAACGGTTAGGCCGCGATACCATTCAGACTTTTTCAGAGAGTCGGCAAAGGGGTAGATGGTTTCAGCAAGAGAATCCCCGGTTAAAGGCTTCCCCATCGCGCCATGAAGACCGAATATCACGCCCATTGCTACATCCTGCGCGGTTGCCTTCGGGTCAAGTATCTTCACCTGGTCTGCTGCCTGGTCATAGTCGGTAGCTGTTAACACGCCTTTCTCTGTGGCACGTTCAGCGATGCCAAGGAGCGGGTTCATGGTAGCGCCACGGGCAACGCTCTGGCCTACGCTGCTTCCGGTGAAGGGGAGCTTTGTCATGCCGTAAGCTGTCAGGCCGGAGAGTGCGCCGAGTCCTGCGGCAACGGGTGCGGATACGCCCTTATCCAGAAGGTCAACGGCCTTATCCGTGGTCGCCTCGCCTGCAATCAACGCCACGCCTGCCGGGCCTGCTGCTACCATCGGGGCAAGCTCTTCGACAGAGCGCACAAAGTGGCCTACGGGTCCTACGCTCGGATCGGGTGCCGCCGCCTGCTGCTGTCCGGTGAAGTCGTCTATGCTCTGGCTGAGAGCTGCCTTGTTGGTATCGTCGCCGTTAATGTTGTCGATTGCTGAAGCTACCGGGAACGCTACCATGCTGGCCGCTTTGCCTGCCGTGGCCGTTATGTTCTGGAGCGGCTTGGTCCCGTACTCCTGCCGGATGAAAGCGCCCTGCTGTCTGCCCTTGGGCGAAGCGATGCCCATGACGGACTGTTGGGAACCTGCCGCGCTAGGGTCTTGGCCTCCGCGTGCCGCCATTGCATCACGGAGTGCGTAGCCATCGAGCGCCCTGCTAGATTGAGCGGGAGCCGCCGCCATCATCCTATCGAGGTAATCGCCTTGTGCAGCCGGTCTATCCGGTAACGAGTCGAGGATTGAACGCCTTGCTGTGGTCGGCCTATCCGGTAGGCTGTCGAGTATGCTCCTGCCTCCGTTCAACTGAGCGAGTAATGCCGGATCGGTAACGGCCTGCATCCCTCCCGTCATCCTATCTAGGTAGTCGCCTTGTTGTGCTCCGTTGAGCTGCGCCAGTATTGCCGGATCAGTTACAGCTTCCATGTCGTTATCTTCCCCCTATAATTTGGTTGCGTCCTGTGGGTAGTTCCATCCGTGACTTCTTCGGCCTTGAACGCCGCCGCGAGTTGCCGCAGGGTGTAGACCTGGTCGCCGTTACTGTCACCGTCGATCTCCGGTAGCATGTCCAGTGCTTTCAACTTCCCGATCTCCGATGGTGTCAGGGGGAGGACTTCGGAGAGGAAGCGCCGCCCCTCATCGCTACGGGTGAAGCCTACCGGTAGGGTGATGATTCGCTCCATGATCGCCGCGTAAATGGTCATTCTGAAATTCCTCGTTGATTGCCGCGTGACCTGAGCCTGCAAGTTTGCGCTGACCAGTTGCGACGGTGTTAGCACAAATAGCGCCTCAATCTGGCAGGTCCGATTGCCAACTTGTGCGTGCAGGTTCCACTTGGCCGAGGACCTCTTGAGAGCTTTCCAGATAAGCTCCCCTTTCCGTAATCCGCTGAGTATTGCGGTTGAAGTTAACAGCTACACTGAGCCCCGCAGGACCCTGCCGGTTTTTCTCGACAGAGATAATGTCGTTCTTCTTTTCATCCTGCCAGAACAACAGCATAGTATGGGCCTTCTGGGCCAGCCTGAAGCACCCGCCCAACTCCGTCTTCGTCGGCTTGCCCTTCTTGTTTCCCTCTCTGTTAAGTTGCGCGAGGATAATAAGATGGACATTCATAGACTTGGCGCAATCAACGAGCCGTTGGCCGTATCTTGCTAGTTTCGCCTCCTCAGCCTCCCGGTCCTTCGGGTCTCCGCTTATCTCCCCGATGTAGTCCACCACGGCGATATCTATTTGATCCTGAATCGCGTGCTTACTGATGATCGCGCAAACCTCATCAATATTCCTCGGGGAGTTGTCGGAAAGGAAGGCCATCTTGTCTTTGTACTTCGTAGCGAAGTTAAAGCAGACGGGCTCATAGGATGCTCCGCTTTCAATATCCTTTAGGTCATGCCCTGTCACGACTCCGCAGAGCCGATCAAGATTGTCGTCAACGTCATTCTCATTGGAGAGGAAGAGAGCTTTTTTACCAGACATGACAACATTATGGAAAACATTGAGGGCGAGGGTAGTTTTGCCAAATCCTGTGCCTGCCGCAATAAACGTGGCTCTTTTTGGCTTCAACCCTCGTATGCTCTTATCCAGCAAGGCAAACCCCGTCATAGCCCCGGATACCTCCCCGTTTGCCTCCACGCGCGATTTTTGAAGGTCCAGGACTCTGTTGCAAAGGTCTTTGGCCGAATAAACCTTCTTGGCACTCCCCTTCAGCGATAGCTGGGCCGCGAGGCCCGATAGCCTGGCGCTAATCTCTTGGCTGTCGAGGGTTGCCAACTCCGCTACCAGCCTTCGGCATTCAGAATTAGTCCTACGCTTGTGAGAGAGTTCGACGAGCTTCTTCGCACGGAACTTGATGTTGGCAGACAGCCACCCTTCTTCAAGGCAGGCAGCGAGTACAGAGGGAGCCACACCGGAGCGCTCGGCAAGCGTGCGGGTATCTAGCCGTTCCCCCGCGTTGAAGGCGCTAACAAAGCACTCGAAGGCAGCACCCATGGATTGGTTCGTGAAATCCTCGGGTGCAAGATATCCCATCACGTCCAGGACGGAATTGGGCTCGTTAAGGAGGTTGCCGACTAATTCTTGTTCCGACTGAAGATCAGCAAACATCATGAAAACACCCCTTTTGCATGTAGGTCGGCTATTTCCTCTTCCCGTGTAATACCGCTGCCAGGAACCTGTCGGCCATGACCTACTGAGTGCTTGGCGGACATTTTCGCAGTTAGCTGGTCAAACTGTTCACGTAACTTTTTCCCCGACAAAATGTTGGAGCTCCAAAAGCTGTCAGCCTGGCACCAGCCAATCACGGCCTCGATATTGCCCCAAGCCTGTCCATCCACCCGGTTAAGTTTATCGATATCAGCAGCCCACCGGGCAATGGTTGCCACCCTCTTCCCACCTGCCAACGCTACATTGAGAGCATTATTCCCCAGGATCAAATCGGCCAACATCCCCGACAGCCGTGAGGCATCGGGAGGAAGGGTATTCTTCTCCTTCTTTCCCTTCTTTAAACCTTCTTCTGTATCGTGTGGGGTTACTGTGGGCTCCGCCGCGTTTCCGTTGCGGGGTCCTGTGCGGGGTCCGTAGTTCTCGGGAGCCTGGTAACTATCGTAATTTACAACGGTTACCACCATTCCGCGTGTGGTCTTCGCTGTGGTGATCATTGCGGCCTCCCTAAAGGCTCCATACGCGCCCCGTATTTCATCTTTGGTCGGCGTGACTTTTCGGTACCCAGAGTAGTAACTCATAGCTTCCTGCATGTCCGTAATGGTAGTGACGAACTGGCCTCGTTTGAGTTTGTCCCGGTCCTTCCAATTGGCGCGATCCAACATCCAAACCCACAGTTTGAAATACAAGGGAGGCTTTCCCATGATCTCACCGAGGAAAAGCTTGCGAGCAACGAGGATGAAACCCCCCTCAATGTGTTCAGGGCTGACACCCATTACCGTCTCTGCTCCAGTGCAAGCAAGCCAAGCCCGATGTTGTTGGCCATCATCGAACAGGGTTCCAAATCCTTTACCTTCTCCCCGTTAATGCCCTTTATGGCACGGAAAAACATCTCGGTGCTGGTTTGGGCCCCCGAAACCTTGATGGCTTCAATTTTGGACAGAGCGTACTTCCGGCGTCTGCCACCGAAGACCTCCGGCGCGTAACCGATCAAGGGGCGGACATAGCTTTGGAAGATAAGGTAATTCACGCCATAGGCTTCATACATTGCCTCGGAAGGCAGATGCCTTGTCAGATGGTCCGTAGCTGCGTCAAGGAGTCCCATGTAGCCCGTCTCGGACAAGTTGCACTCTTGGCCCGAGAATAGCCCCCCGCGTTCCGATGCCACACGCACAACCTTTCGTATATCGCCGTCGTCTGCGTTTTGTATGATGAAACCGAATTGGCTGCAAGCTGCCGGGATAATCTTATGCAAAACCGATATGCCGAACTTCAAAGCGTTTCCCCTTGCCAATGCCTTGAAATCGGGCCTGGCGCGGTATGATTGAAGACTACCATTGGTTATCCCCAATATTTCCGCCTGACGGACCAAGCGGACGTTCGTCAAGGCGTACAAAGCTGCCCGATGAAACGCCGGACTCTGCGCTCCTAGTGCCAGTAGTCCAGCAGCGATGAACTCCAACGCCTCCTCTTCAATATCAACTTTTACAACAGGACAGCTTTCCACTAAGGCACCTCTCTGAATTTGGAATATGTCCTAAACTCGCATAATCCAAAATGGAAAAAAAGTCATTTGCCGACATCGCAGTTTTCACCTTTCATTCTGGATGGTTAAGGCATATAAGTTGGCCTACCCCTGCATCCAAGTTGGCAGCGATAGCGTCAAGCTCTTCGTCGGTAGGGTTGCCAACAATGGCTTCTAGTCGCATCTCGAAGCTGATAGATGTGGTTTCGACCTGAGATGGCCTGAACGCGCCCTTGATCCTACATAAAAGGTCCGCGCCTCTTGCCCGTGCAACCCAGTTGGCTTCGCCCTCTCCGTCCGTGGCGCAGCACAGGTCAAGGATTTTTTGAGCAAGGAATCCATCGTCAAGGCCCCTATCGGCAAAAGCCTTGTCCAGTGCCGCCCGCACGCCAGGGGAGTTCAGGACCGTTGATCCTGTTACGCCAGGGTGCCGATATCCCGCTGTCTCCGCTGCCGCCGTCTGTGAGGACCCCTTGACGAGTTCTCCGACGAATACCCTCTGTCTCGGTGTTAACGCCTCTTCCTTTGTTTTCGCCATTGCCGCTCCGTGAACACTGAAACTCTAATCTTTGCTAAAGTGAAAAGTTGGGGAGATGTCATGCGTTACACCTCAGGCCGGTCTTTCTGTTATTCCCACGGTCTTGTTGCCACCTTTCACAAGTGCCAGGCGTGTCCTGCTTTGCGCGGTACTGGTAGCCCTCCCCTCTTGCAGCCAGGCGTCTAAGTCGTCCTTGAAGTAGAACACCCTGCCGCGTTTGACGTACTTAGGTCCCGTGCCGTTGCTGCGGTGCATCGCTAAGGTCTTCGGTGCGCTCCCCAGGTACACCGAGGCGTTCTTGGTATCCAAGCGACCATCGGGGTACATCGTTACTTCTGTGCTTTTTATCTCTGCGTTCCCGGCCATCTCACTCCCCCCTAAAATGTGTTGTTTTACAATACATGGACACACTAAGAACTTTTGAGTTGTAAGTCAACCCTTTTTCGGTTATACCCTTATTGCATAGAACTTTGAGGAACTTTTGACCGGGAGGAGTTATGGCAGAGAAGGCAAAACGAAGAGGCGGAGGCGGCAAGCTCTCCAGGTCGGAGACGGTGACGATTCGTCTGGACCCTATGTTGAACTACCTGGCCGACATCGCCGCCAGGGTTAACCGCCAGACAAAATCGAGCTTCATTGAAATGGCCGTTCGAGACGCGGTAGCGCGAACGGCGCTCCGGCCTCAGCAGGCAGACGTAACAGTTTGGTCGGAGACAAGGGAGATTTGGGACGTCGATGAGGCGGATAGGTTCGTAAAGCTCGCCTTGCGCTACCCAGAACTGTTGACGTTCGAGGAACAAGTGCTTTGGAAAACAATATGCCAGTATGACTACTATTGGGATAACCAGAAGGAGCGGAAACTAGAGAATGCCCATTGGCCGCGTCTACGTGGCGATTGGGAAAACTTGAAGCTGGTAGCAAGGGGCGACTTATCAGCGTCCGAGCTTTCCGTATTCAGTCCATCCGATTTAGAGACGGCCTTAAATGGAGCGGCATCAGCAACGATGCACCTATCTGAAGAAGAGGCGACTGATGCTCAAAGCAAGTTGACCGATGTGCTCGGCGACCTAGCAAACAAGGAGTAGAACCATGGCGAAGGCATTCAAGAAACTAGACCGTACTGCTATGCGTAAGTTGAAGCCCGGTGGAACGATTAACGAGCACGGCATTACCTTTGACCGGCTTGCCAATGGTGACGGCGTATTCACGGTTAACGTCATGGTAGACGGGCAGAGGATACATCGTGTAATCGGGAAGGAGTCGGACGGCACAACTCGCAACCAGGCAGAAGAGTTTGTTGAGAAGGTCCGTCGAGATGCCCGCGATGATCGGCTTGCACTACCGAAGGGCCGCAAGATCGCCTTGAGCTTTCAGGAAGCAGCAGGGAAGTACTTGGAAAAATCGACTGAGGAGGGTGGAAAGGACCTTGCCGCAAAACGCCGCCGCTTGAACCAGCATCTTGTACCGTTCTTCGGAGAATTGCCGTTGGCGAAGATCAGCAGCTTCGACATAGAGCGATACAAAAAACAGAGATCAGAAGAGACGGCTCTCCCCGGTGGAGAGAAGCAAAAGCCCAAAGACAAAACGAAGCTGAAGCTCACCAGCAAAGGGACGATCAACCGGGAGTTGGCCGTTCTGTCCCACCTATTGAATAAGAGCGCCGAATGGGGATGGACATCCACAAGGCCAAAGATCAAGCTATTCAAGGAAGAGGAGGGGCGAATAATCTATCTGGATATCGATCAAATTAAATGTCTCGTAGAATGTGCTAAGCAGGATCAGAACTCGCAGGTTTACCCATTTATAGTAACGGGCCTGGAGACAGCGATGAGGCTGGAGGAGATTCTTAGTATCAGGCGCGAGCATGTTGACCTCCAGCGACGCCGAATTTACATACCGAAGGCCAAGGCCGGGGCGAGGGATCAGCCGATCACGAAGCACCTCTCTGATTTCCTCGAAGGCTACCTTGCAGCACTACCGAAAGGAACGCCGTGGTTATTCCCGTCCATCGCTGCCAAAGAAGGGCACACGGTGAACATCCGCAAAGCATACCGGCGAGTCGTCGCCGCAGCTGGGTTGGACCCGGACCAAGTGCTCAGGCATACTCTCCGGCATACGGCCATAACCCACCTTGTGCAAGCGGGCGTAGACTTGCCTACCGTGCAGCGCATTTCCGGCCATAAAACATTGAAGATGGTTGCCAGGTACGCTCACCAAAACGGAGATCATATTCAAGCTGCCATGAGCAAGTTGGAAGACAGACTAAAGATAACAGGATAGGCGCAAGGGAGGGGTTGACACGATTACACAGGAATTACACAAGACAAAAAAAGAGGGGTTAGCTTTTAATGGCTAACCCCTTAATTTTTATGGTGCCCAGAGACGGAATCGAACCGCCGACACGAGGATTTTCAATCCTCTGCTCTTGCCTTTAATGTGTTTCTCAGCGTTCCCACCTGCTCACATTTCCATGTTTAAGTAACTGTTTTAGTTGATTTGTATATTTCCATGCGCTATCATGTGTTCCTAGCTGTTCCCCATTGTTTTTCCTATTGCCACCACAATTGAGGCCACGCAGAGGCCACGCGAGGCCACGGAGTTTTAGCATGGCAAAAGACAAAGCGCCAGAACTCGAAGGCAACTTTACGGAAATGTATCTCAAGTCGTTAAGGGCTTGGACAAAAAACCACCCCCCCGAGAAGGAATATGATCTCCGAGAAGGCCATGGTTTTGGTATTCGCGTCCGCAAATCCGGAATGATCACATTTTTCTACATGTACCATTTTAATGGTAAACGTAGGTTTAAGAACCTGGGACCTTACGCTCCGCCGGCAGAAGCAAATCCGCCATACATTACCCTTTCTCAGGCACGGACTAAATATTCAACTGAGTTTGGAAACGTAGGCGCGGGACTTGATCCTTTAACCCCGCCTCCCGAGCCGCCGCCTGAACCGGAGGTTATGACTGTAGGGAAATTGATCACCCTCTACCTCGAATCTATAAAAACGCCGTTGGTAGCTCGGTCAGTTCAGCAACAGACCAGAGCATTAAATAACGACATGCTCGAGGTTTGGGGGAAAAGGCCGGTAATCGAGATTCTCCGACCTGACGCTATTGCCTTGATTGAGAATATTCATATGCGGGCACCAGGCCAGGCGAGGAATGTAAAGAAAGCGGGCCAGACCATGTTTGAGTATGCAGTAGGACGGGGACATGCTTTGTTTAACCCATTCATAGGCGTCCAAAAACATGTTCGCGGCATAGCACCCAAATCGGGCGACCGAGTGTTGTCGGACAAAGAAATTAAAATAATTTGGAAAAAGGTTAAGGACACTGATAAAGGCCGAGCACTGCTTTTGATGCTCCTCACGGGCCAAAGACCCGGCGAGGTCGCAGGGATGATGTGGAGTGAAATTGAAGGAGATTGGTGGCAAATAAACTGGAAGCGGATTAAAACCGAAATCAATCCCAACCTAAAGCGTCCACCTAGCGACCATAGGGTGTATTTAACGCCTCTGGCAAAATCTTTACTGCCCGCAAAATCCGACAGCGAGTTTGTTTTCCCTGCGGCGGGAAGAGGCCGGGGAGCAGGAGCTGAAGGTGGGATGAGGCCCGGTACAATTTCGCATGAATTAACGGAAGACAAAATAAATCAGTACCTTGGATTGCCACGATGGACTCCAAAAGACCTCCGGCGCACATTACGCACAGGAATGGCCAAGATTGGAGTGCCAGAAGAACACGCGGAAGCCGTTCTCAACCATATCCAGGGCGGCGTAAAGGGCATCTACAACCTATACAAATACGATAAGCAGAAAAAAGCTGCGCTCATAAAATGGGCTAAACACGTTGAATTGTTGTTAAACAAGACAACGAAAGATTAATATATCAGTAAAAAGCATTTCATTTCTGTTGTTTCCATTGGTTTATTGCTATTTCTTTGGAGGCCATGAAAAATATTTGTGTTTATTTTTGTCCCAACGTTTATATGCAAATCTTACATTTACACAGCTTTCAATTTCTTCGAGTGCTTTAATAACAGCATCTTTATTCTCTATCCCAATATATGAAATCTTGTGATAGAGAAGTGTCCATGCTACTAATGCAACATCCCAGTCTACACTGCAACTTAAAATTGAAAAAATGTATTTTGGTACAGTTAATTCCTGATCTTTCCGCAGTGCTTTGTTAGTGTAGTTAGATATTTGGTTTTCACCTGATCCGCAAGCTGAAATAGCAAGAGCGATACTTCCCTTATAATTTTCATTCGCAAACAAAGGGAGCAAATCAGCAGTTAATTTTTCCCAAGACAAGTCATCTGGTCCAAAAGACACACATTCTTCATTTCCATGGGAAGAAATATGTATAAAGAGCGGGGCCTTTTTATTGCGGATTGAATGTTTGGAATCTGAAGCTGCAAGGTATTTACAAATATCTTGGAAATCAGATCTGGATTTTGCAAAAAACGATACAGTCTCGTGTCCGAGCAACTTGCAGGTAGCCTCAAGTGCATTTGCTTCAGATCTACCGTCAAATAAATCCATAGGGTTGGGCGACTCAATTATCGCTATTCTCACTCGGCTCATGATCAATTCCCTTCCTGCAGACTGGTCGGGCAGTGACGGTCACGCAGCCGCGCCGCACTCTTGCCCGCCGGACAGGTTATATGTCATATCGTTACTGCAGACGAATGTAATCATTTGGGCCTAGCAAAACTGATGACACTTGCATATGTGCAAGCAATTGTTCGTACCGCATCGGTGCAACCGCAGCGAAGTGGACGGAGTCACACAAATTGAGATCGGACAATCTCCCGTGTTTTCTTCGTGCCGTCGCGGCCCGATTAGCCTCCCAGTTGCACTCGAATATTCTCCCGTCCTGATTTTCTATAACGACATTCGAATTGAAGCGGTCAGTCGCGGGGCGGATTCAAAGAAAGCTCTGCTGTTGATTCTCCGGCTCTTCGAAAAGCCCAGTCTGAACTGTTTTCACCCTTGGGCGAACCCTGCTTTCCCACTTTGCTGCGTGGTTTGTGTCCAACAGCTTGCGGTACGCCGTCACCGAATCATCCGGCGTCAGCCCCGAGCGTTCAAGCAAGTGGTCAAGTGCTAGCGGGGTGTTGACCATATAGATCGGTACGCTTGCATCGATCTGATCGCATTTGGTCTTGCGGCATTCGTTACAGAGAAGGAAAGCCATCTTCGTAGCAACCAGTTCGGCAATATGCAGCCCTTCCATGGAGCCGCAGGCGCAGAGCGGAACTGGTTCGGCTTGGGTCGGCTCATGTTCTGGGATGTTGAAAAGAAGCCCAAGCTGGGTCCACCCCGACAGGTCCTCATCATCCGCCCCGGCATTGCCTGTGTAGGCGTCTCCCTCGCGGATTAGCTCAAGAAGCATTGCCCATGAGAACTTATCGCCATCATTAATGCTGTTGTCTTGCAGGCGACGTGCGCCTTCGGAGCTGAGGCGGTAGGTAACAATCCTGCCGGTGACGCCGGCAAGTACGTAGTAGCCTTCCTTCGAGCGGTATGTATGCAAAACGGGCATGGGGTTCCTTTTGGCAATATAACTTCCTCACCACGATTGAAGCATCAGATGCATATCTTGCCCTGATCCATGGAAAGTCTGATGAAAAACATTTCCGCGGGCCACCCATCTTCGCTCGGGGCCTTTGATGGGAAAATGAACCAAAAGATTGCCTTCAGTCAATTATTGGGTCAATTCCACGGTTAATTGCCCCAACAATTGACCACAGGGGCAATCCGGGTCAATTCTTTGCCTGCAAATGCCAGAGGGCACCGGCCCCATGCCCTGAGGTGAACACCTGACCATCAGCTTCTAGTTGCTTAAGCAACCCAGTCACTTGTTTTCGGCCCAGGTCGGTAAAATTCCGAATGTCCGTATTGCTGAGGGGGCGATCCTTGAGCAGGGAAAGGATGCGAACCTTTACTGCCTCCTTATCCAGTCGCCTAGTCATGTCGTAGGTCACGCCTTCATTGAGAATGGCTGCCGCCCTGCGTGACAGGCGATAGGTGGTTCCCCGCCCGCTGCCACTGTGCTCAAGTATGAGCAGGTTGGTCTCCAGCGACGCAAGTTTTTCTCTCAGGCGCCGGTCATCATAAGGATAAGCCTCCCGCACATCGTTCCAGTGGGCCTCATGGCGGCGACGGAAGAAATGCAGGAGCAGAAGGTCATCAACATCAAGGTAAGCATCGTGGCCAAATATTAAGTCATCAAGTAACGCCTTGAATGCCTTATCAACCTTCTGCCCCGGAAAGGTCACCCGCACCGTTTGGCCAATCTCGTCAAAGGCCGGGGGTTCCTTCCCCTCTTCAAGCAGTGCACGGAAAATCCGGGGAACTCCGAGATTTTGCCTGTTCACCAGTCGCGTAGCCAGCAGAACCGTTTCGACCAGATACCTATTTCGAGTGACTGGCGGGTGATGCAGAATGTTATCGGGCGTCACACCGCCAGCAAAGCCTCCGGGGCTGTTGATTTCGAACCGGTCCCGGTAGTGGCGAATGAATACCATCCCCGGGATAGAGTAATCCCGGTGTGCGAAGGCGTTCAACAACGCCTCACGGAGTGCGATAATCGGATATTGGGGGAATTCAGGATGGAAAAGTCCTGACGGGACGGTCGTCACGGGGTTGTTTTGCCCGAGCAGAAGCATAATTTTGTCCAGCGCCACAAGGATAGAGTCTCTGCCTCCAATCGGCTGAGTCTCGTAGTCCGTGTCTGTCCGCATACGACTGTATTTCCATTCGTGATTCGGAGCGTGGTTGGCAATGACCTCTTCCCTACCTGCCACGAGGAGGCCGGCCATCGTCAGGCGCCCGCCCTTAAGGAAACCAAGTTTGGTGCATAGGTCAGAATCGTCGCAGGCGAGAAGATCATTGGGCGCACCCATGTTTTTCATTTCGCGTCTCAAGATCTCAAGAGCGGCTGGAGAGATCGCCCGCAATGGTTCATCAATAGGAAGGATCGTTGCAGTCGGATCGCTCAACCCCGCCTTTTCTCGTAACTGCCGCAACAGGGAGCCAGTGAGCGGTTTGCAGTCCTTACCAATTCGCATCCACCCCTTTCCAGAAGTTGTGGTATAGGGAGGCATTGACGGGTGGACATGCATGAGTAGCAGGCGGCGGCCACCGTACATTAGCCACTCGAATTGAACCGGCAGTTTCGGGTCTATGCTGTCATAAAGGGTGGCGTTTAACGCCTCAAGGTCTGGGGCGAAATCAACACCGACAATTGCCTTGTCACAGCCGAGCACACGTTCGCGGACGCCGAAAACAACAGTGCCTCCGGAAGCATTGCCCAGGCAGATAGCCATCTCCTTGGCGAGTTCCCGTAACTTCGCCTCATTCGGGCACTCCTTGAAATCAAGAGTCTCAGATTCAAGATCATCAGCAATTTGCTCATCAAACAAAGCGAGCAGTGAGAGTATTTTTTCAGCGGTGTGGGCCACTCAGATACCACCTTTCTAATCACATAAACCGTAGAATATAATCAGACTGCTGTCCCCAAATCACTCATAAGCCCCGATTTCCAACCCTTGTACTTCCCTTTCCGTATCTGGTCAAAGAACCCTACATAATCATCCGGAGAGAGAAAGTAAAAGTGGTAGCACCAAGGTTCGCCGGCCTCCTTCAGGACAGCATTCAGCCGCTCAAAGTGCGCCTTACCATCACGGAATTTTGCTTTATTCCGGTTTGAGTCGTCGCCATCCTGCTTGATCTCAACCGCAAGGACATCATGAGAGTCCTTCAGCCGTAAGAAAAAATCGGGGTTAAAGAATTCGTTGACCGCGTGGGTCTTTCCGGTTTTGGCCGGCTTGTAGGAATAGGGGAAGGAGTAGCACCCCCGGTCCGGCATTTTGATAAACGACTCGACGAGATCGGAGTTTTCGAACAAAAGGTCGCTGAACAACCGCTCTGGCTTATGGCTTGCGTACATTACGTTACATGGGGTTTTGAATTGAGACAAATTAACCTGATGGATACGCTTGACTATCTCATGGGCATCCTCATGGAGAGCGCTTTCGTCAATTTTAGCTATCTGCATCCATTTATTGTACTGTTCCCAGAGATGCGCTTCATCCTTAGGAAATGGTTTTTCGCCGTCCACATGATAGACCGTGCCACTCTCCTTCAAGCGGCTTTCAGAAAAGGACTGGCGCAGAGCCTCGCGGTAATCTACGGAAACTAACTCCTTTGCGGCCTGGCCAAATCGTGGGTGAGCCCGGTCCACTGGCCGGAACAATGGGCCGAGGGCCTGTTGCACTAGTGATAGGTTCTCACGGCTAAGAAAATCAATATCGTAGCCACCAGCTTTCAACGCCTTCTCAATAAGACTTTTTATCCTGCTTTTGGGCCATTTATCAGCAAGCGTTTCGTCCTTGCCGCGGATGAAGAGACGCAGGATTTTAACTGCGTCGTCGATCTCCACTGTATCTTTGTGGGTGATCTCCACCGCCAGCTTGCCAGTTTCAGAAAATGTGGAGTACTCTGTACTCTTACGGCTTTGCGGCCTGAGGGTCAGGTTAATATCCGTAGCCTTTTCCTTCTTAGTTTCTACCGTCTGCTGTTCGGGCTCATAGCGTAGATTGTGCAGTGGGAAGACATATTCATCCCGGCGGTTGTCGTACCCCCAGGAGAGGGTGTTCTCTACCTCAAGCACCTCTTTGAGCAAATTGGCAATCTCGACAGACCATGCTTCGTGGTTGGTCACTTTCACAAACGGCTGCACGTCCAGACAGATTGGCACCCGAAGGCCGCGGCCGAGCACTTGGGCGATAAGGAGCTTTGAGGAGAAGGCCCGCGATTCGTGTGGGACAACCTGGAACACATTCTTCACGTCCCACCCTTCCGTAAGCATACTGACTGAGACGATCCATTCCACCAGACTTGTCGATTCATCGACAGTTTTCAACGCGACCAGGTTTTCCTTTCGCCGCTTTTCCGGCGAATCTTTAGCATCGCGAGGGCAATAAGCAATGTCTACGCGGGCCTTGGCTGTCTTTGCGGTGGGAATGCCGGATGTGACCCAGATAACTTTTTTCTCTGCTTCTGTATGGCTGATTTTCTCCTTTTTGACTAAGTAATCAACCAGTTCCTTCCAAACCTCAACGCACCTGGCGATCTCCTGGGTGACAATGATTGAAATAGGACGGAGCTTTGCACCGTATTCCTTGCGGTTCTCCTGATGGACGGTATAGGTCTTGTCCCAACTATGCTTGCTGTAGGTATCTTCGATTATGTAGTCAGGCTTTTTGATTACCTTCGCTTCGATGGCCTGTTTCAGGCCAAAGCGGTAGATTACATCCGGGAAATAGTCATTACCTACGTAGGGGGTGCCAGTAACATGAATCAGATAGCGGAAGCCGTAGTCCGGGCTGACAAGGAATTGTAGCCATTTCTTCATGGATGCTTCGTCGGTATCGTCAGGGCTAAACAGGTGGTGCGCCTCGTCGTTTAGGACCAGTGTTCTGTCACCATGCCCACGAAAACTGTCTGCAATGGAAGAGCCGGCGTTGGTGTAGACCGCGTGGATATTTTCGATGCAGATATCACCCGGCTGAATGGTTTCGTTACCCCTCTTGATTGCTGGAATCGCGACTTGGGCACCAAGTTCCTTCATGATTGTCGCCAGTTCCTGATTTCCGGCAAGGGTGGTAAATTTATCCAACAGTCCTTCCTCGATGGTCAGGGACGGGCAGAGAACCAGCACTCGATCCACCAGCCCTTCAGCCAGAGCAATGGCGCCAATACCGTACATAGCAAAGCTCTTCCCACCGCCGGTAGCGATATCCAAGGATGCGGCCTTCCGGTCGCGCATTGGCATCTTCCCCAGAAACGCATCGATACTGTCATGGCGCAGAGTAAGGGCCGGACGGCTGTTCCAGTTCTCGCGGGCCAGGCGTTCAAGATCGGGGTATTTTGGTGAAACAAGGAAGCGTAACGACTCACGCACTGCGTCGCGCAAAAAAGCATAGTTGCCTCTGTGCAACAAATTGAGGAAGGCGTCGTATTTCCTCACTACCGCTTCAGTGGCGTCGCTTGAGTCATCCACTCGGAGGATTTGATCTGCAATTCGGAATTGCACACTCATTGGAAATCCCCCTGTCCAAACACCAGTGTTTTTTCGTTGCCGTAACGATCACAGAGAATGACCATCATCTTCTCCCCCTTGAACGCCTGCTCGGAGAGCCGAATCTCTAAGGCCATAGCTTTCTCAATGCCACCGGCGTCTTTCAGCAGCTCATCTCCCCAGAAAACTCTATCAAGCCGGAAAACATCACCGTCATAGTTCAGATCGACCATGGCCATGGAAAAAGTCTCGAAGTTGTCGAAGTCCTCCGGTTCTGTTGCAAGCGTCCGCGAGCGAAACTCACTGATTGTCACCACCAGCTCGTGGAATAGATCTCGCCTCTTTTTACCCGTCTGGTACTTGACCAACGGCTGGGAGATGAAATCGAAGCCAACCGAGTCGATGACCTCGTTAACGTCCGCCTCGCGCATCGGCTGCTTGAGTGCACCAGACTCGCCCTGCTCCAGTAGGCGCAAGAGGACAGAGAGAGGGACCTTTAAGAAGACATATATTGTACCGCTATGCTCAATTTCATCCTCAGCGAAGTCCATTGCAACTACTGGGGCAATTACATAGAAGCGCTCACCTTTTTTACCGCGTAAAATGCGGTGCAAATCAGTTACATACCCATAGTCTAGGGTAAGGGTGGGATGGTCCGGGTAGTTCCAAACGAGGGTGGAGTTGGTGCCGATATAACCATCCATCTGCAGGCCGTAACGATTGTGTGCATCCTCGCGAACACCAAAAAGTTTTAGGACAAAGGGTCGATAGTCCTGCCACGCCATCCCTCTCAAAGCCTCAAGATCATAGAGTCCGGCGCGGTATAAGGCAAATTCATTCGGGAGGAGCGCCTGCTCCTTTTCTGTCTTCTCCTTCGACGCAATTAAGGAAATGCGGAATTGTTGTCCCTCAATGGTAATAGTTTTTTCACCGGGACCCTCGTCAGGATCGGCGTCTTCTAACCGGTCTGGCGGAATGTTGAGCTTCGCCTCTGGGCAAGCAATTGATAGGGTGGAACCTTTCTTGAGCAAATCGTGTTTAGATATTAACGCGGCGAGGTCGGCCAAAAGGTCAAGCGTAACCTCACATTCCCCTTTTTTTGCTTTTTCGGTAATTAAGAGGAGACCTGGAGCTTTCTTAAGATGATCATTCCAGTCGGGAATCCGTTCGTGTGCAGGACGTTCGTCCTTTTTACCTGCTCCAATTGTGCTTGTAAGAGAAAACATCCGTTTTTGTAGCGTATAAATCCCCAATTTACCGCAATCCATCGCAATCCATCGGCGGCCTAATTTCTCTGCGGTGGCAGACGTTGTTCCGCTACCGGCAAAACAGTCAAGAACGATGTCACCTTTGTTTGACGAAGCTTTAATAATGCGCTCGAGAAGCTGCTCGGGCTTCTGAGTTGGATAGTTAGTTAACTCACTAGATTGATTATGAATTTTTCTAACATCTGCCCACAAATCCTGAATAGCCGTCCCTTCATACTCACTTTCATATCTTTTCAACCTTGGCATTCCAGATTTGGGGTAATGAATCCGCCCTTCTCTGTCTAAGTCTTCCATCTTTGCTTTTACACACGACCAAGTCCGGTTCGCTGACGGCCAAGCTCCTTTCCATTCATAGACGAGATTCCCCCCATCTCCGTGTCGAGGTGCATCTAAAGGCAGCCTATTGTAACGCTCTTTTCGTACAGGGTCGAATTGATCAAAAAACTGGTCTACATAACCTTCATTTGACCTTTGGAACAACTTATTCCAAATTCTTTTTTCAGATTTAGAATAGTAATAGATGCAGTCATGAACCATTCCGCACCTAGATGGATCGTTATGGGCATAAGCTCTTTTCCAAACAATTTCATTGATAAAATTGACTTCGCCAAAAACCTCATCCATAACTGCTTTGATATAATGCGATTTTTTAGTATCCAGATGTACATATATCGCCCCATCATTTGCCAGAATCTCTCGAAGGAGAATGAGCCGTTTACGCAAGAACTCAATGAACTGTGCACCAAGTACCTTGTCCCGATACGCCTTCTCTTTATCCTTCATGAAGTCCTGCTTGGTGGCGAAGGGAGGATCGATGTAGATGAGCTTTATTTTACCGCGTGTGCCGAGACGGTTTGGTCCCTGCTGGTCAGCTAGAAGTTCGCGCAGTGCCAGGAGGTTGTCCCCCCATACAAGTAAGTTGCGCCACCCATCCCCATGGGGTCGATCTTCGGCAAATCGACGGACAAGCTGCCATGGTGCAGCCGGCGTCTCGGCCAGCACCTGCTCTCGCTTCATCTTCCCAGCATATTCCAGCCGGTACTCCTTGCCGATCTCCACACTCTGCGTACCGCCAGGGAAAAGCTTACTGCGCCAGTGAAAGGGGATCTCTTCGCCCGCTTGAAGAAGGCTGATCAGTTCGATGCGATCTTGTTCGTTTAGTGCTGTCATGGACTTCCTTCGCAACTTAGTTAAGATTATATGGTGCTTTCGTAAGCCAATCGAAGAGTGACTTCTCTAAATGCAATATGCAAGATTGTTGCGAATCGGCTCAGACATTCCAGACCTTTTTAGTCATTGAAAAAAGAAGCTCTGAACGGCTTTCCAGAGTGTCCCGGGTGAATTGATGTGCTGGGGTAAATTGCAATTCTGAAGTTTCGATGAAATTGGACATCGCCGAATTGGCTTTGTAAAAGTCTGGAACTAGGGTCTGCGCAAAATGCGGAGCACTTCCGGTGTATGTTCGAAGTTTGTCTTTGTATAGCTCATTGCTGGACGATGAATTGTCTTGTCCCTTGAGAAGGAGTAAGCCACCAAAGCGATTTCTCTCATTCTCAAACAAGGCCTCGTCAACTTCACCGGAAGCATCCAAAAAGAGACCGCGGCTCTCATCATTTCTAGCGAGAATATGCTCAATATGATAGGCATTACTGCGACCGGTGCCACAGACGTAGTTGTACATTGTGTCTTTAAGCTTCCATAAGAGCCCATCCGACAAAAAATTCTCAATCCGCGTAAGGAAATACCGAAGGAACCTGGAGTTATAATCACCATAACCGACTTGTTTAAACTGGCCGTAGGACAAGAGTTCCTGGGCATTCGTATTACGGCGAGTATTAATCTCAGCAAGAACCTGCGAGTCGATGCGAGTCTCAATTTCGTCTGTTGGGCAGGTGCGAAGCATAGGGTGCAAGGTGTACAGCAATTCCTGGAACTGGTTGCTATCGTAAGCCCTATTAAGTTGCAGCATTACATATGCCCGGTCGAACGCCCGAGCAATTGCAAGGATCTTGGCATCCTCGTCCGGGTCGTCCACCGCGCACACGGCCAAAGTCAGCATGATGTGACCATCCATGCGGTTAAGCTGCGAATTATAATAGCATTCCGAGAATGAGGAATTCTCGTTATCCCCGAGAATTCGAAGTTTGTAGTAGAGTTTGGTGTAGTACCGAAAAGGTCCTTTCAGAAAGGTCTTTACATCGTGCGGGCTGCGTTTCAGGTTCAAAGTATTGTTGGCAGGGTCAAAAATTTCTCGGTGATATGGGCCATCGAAAATCTGACCTTGCTTGCGCGTATCTGAAAAGTGCGCCCGAAGATACGTCCTGAAGAAGTTATCAACATCCTCCTCAACCTCTAGTTCTTGCAATGACTTATCCCAAATATCAGCGAATTGATCGACCTCAGCCTTATCAATTTCACCCAAGAGCTTACCTTTCAGTATTTCGTATGACTGCAGTCGAACTCCTCGATCATTAATCACCTCAAAAACCATTGGCACGTCTGTCTGCGCAACTTCCAGGTTAATGATGACCACCATACCTAGAAAGTAATAGATGAACGTATCTAGTTTATGCCTGGATGGAAGGCGGGTGGATAGTTCTTTTTGCAAAAGTGCATAATTTTCAATGATATGACGAGCAGTAATACCATCGTCAATCATATTAATCGACGGAGTATTGCCCGTGAGAAGCGCTTGCATCAGTGTATCGCGCTTATCGTGCGCCATCCAGAACTGCCGCTTTCCACCGACTCCTATACCAACGATTTTTGCTTTCAACCAGTCTTGTAATTCTAGGGAGTTCTGAGCATTTGCGCCGCATAAATGGTAAAGTGCGATAAGAATCAGCGTCAAGGTTGTTAGCCGCTGCTGTCCATCCACCACGAAAATACGTCCGTCAGTTTTGTTCGTTATATAGGTGTTCAGGTAATACCAGGAATACTTATCACGAACATTTTCTTCCGATGGATCCAGATCGCAATGTTTGGCATATGACTGATCGAAATGATAAAAAATGTCTTCGAGGAGCCGTTTGACCTCGTCTGCTGTCCACTTGTATTCTCGCTGGTAAAAATCTATGTGATAGGTTCTGGTCGAAAAAAGTTCATTTATATTCTGACGATATGGACTTACTTCCATGTGAGTTCATCCCCCGCTGTTTATAAAAGGAGTAAAACACCTATGTTACTTCTCTTAACTCTGACTGTAACAAGTGTAAGAAAAAGATGCGGTAGGCACTGCCAACCATAAAATAACCATCAGGCTGGCTTTATTGGTGCGCTATTCTGAAGCATAAAAACTAAGATATAGACCATAGCTAAAACATTAAGGCTCAAAACAATGTAATATTTTGTCCGATATTGAAATGTCATCAATAATCCTAGGCCAACGTTTCAAGGCGCAGCGGCTTGACCGTCGCCGCTGGTGGTTGGATGCCTTTATAGGGAGGTTGCTTTGGCCAGTAACCTTTCGTGAGGAATCCAGCCATCTATGTTCACAAAGACTCTGGCTCCCTCAATACTCTGTACTTCTCTTAGGTAAGGTCTGCCATTAGTGCCTGACACAATAACCAAGTCTCCGATTTCCGGTTTTCCCCAACTGATTATGGTTAGCTGAGAAAATGGGACTTTGGCACCGAAAGCAAGATTGTTTATGAGTATTTTTTGTCCTTGCCGCACACGAGGCTCCAGCGATCTTGATGCCATTGTTAGCACATCAAAGGTGATATCTCGTAACGGAAAGAAAATTGCCGCTCCGATAATCGCCGGAGCTAAATAGCGAGAGAATGAGGTTAAATTTCGTAGGCGTCCAAAAAACATTCCACCAGCAGATGCACCTACGATCATCCCCATAAAAGCGCCAGCCTTTAGGTAACTGGCGGAAGAAAGCAAAAAGAGCGCAGCAATCGTAACTACGGTGATTGTTACGCCGATAAATTGATTCTGTTTTCTAGGAGTTGCGACATTTGGTGGAAACCTCAAGAAGAATACAATGCAGGGAAGGCAGAAAGCACCGCCAATGATGAGATTTTTTAGCGAGATTTGTCCGGATACATAATTTGAGATGCCATAATAGATCGCAACTCCTGACATAATCAGCAGTGAAAAGATCATGGGCTGTAATTTTTTCATAATATTTCCCTTCATCCAACGGTTTTAGGGCTGTGCGGGGCCGCGCAGTTTGCGGCATCCGGCACCGGCCCCTTGTTAGCCATATGTTATCGCAGGGCAAAAAGATCATGTTTTTAAGATTTTAATGTGATTCGAGATCATTTATTATAAACCCGATTCGATGCTGATCAGGGCGTAAATAATGTTCGAATTTTCCATCTGGGCCCCGATGCTCTCGCCTGCCGAATGCGCAAGGGTTCATAGCCCTCTTTATTCGAGCATCTGTGTTTGGTAAATTGTGAATGACCGAGAATTTACAGTACAGATATATGGGCTTGGAACTGTCATCATTAGTCAAAACGCCATTCTCACAATTGTCATTGTCGCGACAAACGTAAGCAATACGACTTGGAATATTTGAAGGTCGCGAAGCTAGAAGTCCTGAAGCCGTATTATTGTCGGCATGAGCTAAAATTTCTCTCAATTGCCACCCACATTTGTCAGGCTGGAAATAGTCCCGCCAAACTGTCCAGTTCCATTGATGTCCGACTTGAAACTTCAATTGAACAGGGATGTGTACCACGTTAGGAAATGAACCCACCATAGGCACCGTATACCTACATTCCGGAAGGCTGGCGGTGGTTTCCCATGTTGTCTCTACTTCGACTGTCACTTTATCAGGTACAGTACCGGTAACCTCTATCCTATCTTTGGGGGATGGATTCTTACCTAGCTCGGGTGATTCATATGATCTTGCCCGCTCGGTCATTAAAAGAGTGGAGACTGACAAAATTACGGCAAGGAGTCGGGCGGAAGGCAGAAACAATTTCATTGATAACCACCTTGTGGATTCGAATAATTGAAACAGGCATGCCACCGACAGCCAAGTCGGAGGTCGCCTGTGCGATCTAACCGCCTAAACATAGGACAATAAAAGTGATCAGGATTTTTTTCATTTCAGTACCATTTTGCGGGCTAACGGTCTTGGCGTTGTGCGGCTAGACCTCACCAGCGACCTGGCTGGAGTCACTTAGTCATTGTTTCGTTATACCATGACAGATATGCATCTGCCCATGCCCGCCAATCCCTCTTACCTTTGTTTGGATCTCGTACAGCTTCTTCAATATTATTCAGTCGTGTTGAAAACCTGCTGACTGCACGCAGTGCGCTGTGGAGCCATAGGGGTGGCGTGGGACAACTTTCAGGTTTGTAATTTTGGATAGCAATCTTCACCAATTTCACAGCTTCTTCATGTTTTTCGTGTTTTGCATATACCACCGACAACATTTTTGACATCTCAAAATTGTTTGGATCAATTCTTAGTGCCTTTTTTGCGGCTTCAATTGCCTTTTCTTCGTTTCCATCCCACAATTGGTATTGAGCAATCATTACGAGATAAGTTAGGTCATCATTTGTGCCGATTAGTTCACATTCAAGGACCTGTACGGCTCCTCGGTAATCCTTTCGAGCCACCTTCCTTTGCGACTTAACAAAGCTAACAACCCACATAAGATTATTTTCTCCAACGGTTTTGAGCCTTAGCGGCGAAGACCGCTGGAGGCTCTGTTAGATTGCGACTATTCACGGATATAGTTGATTAAGAGTCCAACTGCAATCGGAATAATACCAGCGACTGCCATATATAAGCAGAAACTATAACTTTTGTTCATCTCTGACCACTTGTCTGGTGTGCGTTGATAGTTATACTGCGGGAGTTTTTGATCATATTTCAAATTAAACTCACCTGGTCCTATACTACCTCCTCCAAAAGCAGCCATACTGCCGATAACAATTGCTCCAATGCCCGCCCAAATGAGTGCCGTACCAAATTTTAGGCTTCCGCTTTGTAATGAAATTATACCTATCAAAGGAATAATTGCTAAGTCGATGAGTAAAGCATTTCTCAATAATTGTTTCATCGAGTTACCTCAGCAATCTAACGTCGTGGCGCTTGACCTGCGCGGCGTTGTTTGCCGTGTCATGGTCCGAGCGCCTGGTTGGACGCTCACTTTCCGGTAAGGTATGGTGGTCTTTCAAGTGCCTTTTCGTAGTCCGACCGCCGGTAAAAAGGCCATACGGATTTTTCGCCCTTTTCACCTCTAGTCTTTATCCTGTATCGGATCACCGTTGATAGCCCGAGAGTAAACAGGCCAAGAAACGCCCACGGAAGTTCTTTTATTCCGGTTTTTCTCGGCCACTCATATTCCAAATCAGACTTCAGGAAAAGTATGTAACGAGCAGCAATCGGTTTTCCTTCCGCCGCAATCGCCCACTTTCCTGTCAATTTGTGTTCATGAAGGTCATCGTAAAGCGGCCATGCGCCATTATAAAAGACCTCGCTCACCCCAGCGTCATTGCTTTTTATCAGCCGATCTTCGAACTCATCGTTCGTAATCTGGCCGGTGATGAGATGTCGAAAGTTCTCAGCGAGAATGTCTCTTGATTTTCTGTCGATCATTATTTTATTCACCCAACGGCTTGAGGATGACCAGCGGCGGGTTCATCGCCGACGGGTCGATCCTATTGTTATGTTTGAGTATCTTCTCTTTGCCCCAAGAGAAAGGCGACCACCTTCTTAAACCTTGAAATCTGAAATAAGGCAATCCCTACAGGAATGGCTAGTATATGGCCTTGTATTACAATAACTGTAAGTACATCCACCGCTGTCTGCTTATATATATTGTATTATTTCACAGCTTTAATTATTTCAGTCAATAAAGTCCTGAATTCCTTAGACTCTTTCGTCTGCAACAATACATCAACTAGGGTTGCAGGGCTCTTGGTTTCGGTCCCGCCATGATCCCCATCACCATGACCAAAGGATCTTTCTCCAATTTTTATACGGAAATCTTCCTGTTTTTCAGTGGGAAGTGGGGCAATATACGGGCCAATTGCCTCTAACTCGAGTGCCAGCCGTCGATTCTGGCGCTCAGCCTTCTGATATTTATCTGCCTGGCTGGCGGCATATGCGGCCAAGACCCCAAACGTTAGGGAAATAAATACGCGCCCAGCAAAACTGCCCCAAGAAAAAGCACCTCCTATCGCCGGCAAGAAAGCCACTATTGCAATGACAATTAATCCGATCATTGCAGTTACGGTTATACCTTGCCAAATCCGGATTGAGGTCTTCGCCTCGTTTGCCGCTTTGAGGTAGCCTGATGTCACACCAAGATTCCCAATCACACCAACGAGTTTTTCAACTTCTGTCTTTCGTTCGGTTATTTCATCGCGGATATTTGTAGCAGCTTTTACAAACTCTTCACGAATTTCCTCCAACTCTTTTTGATGGGTACGTGCTATTTCAGCACGTTGGTTCGTAAAGTCTGTGTTTTGAATACCAAGTTTTTCTTTGAATTCGGCTATGAGGGCTAAATATTTTTCTCGTTGTTCTTTTTGATTATTTATGAATTCTCCCGACCTTAGTTCTTGATCACCTAAGAACTTGGTCTGCACGTCCAACGATACTTGCTTCAAATCTGCGATGGCGGCGGCATGCTGTTCTCCTCGTTCTTTTTGAGTATTTGAGAACTCCGTAATTCTTGATTCCTGGTCCGTCGTAAATTTTGCCTGAAAATCAGTCGAAACAGCAACAATCCTTGCTTTCTCGCTAGCAATTTCCGCGGTCAATTCTGCAGCTTGAACCTTTAGTGCATCCAAGTCCTTAAGTAACTGCCCGGAGGAACCCCTCAGCTCTGACAAAATGTTGTCGAGGCCAATACGGTATGTCTCAGCTCCGTCCTTCGCTGAGATGAAGTCTTCGGTCGTCAACAGGACATTTAGTTGGGCAAGAAGGTTAAGGGAAGCGTCAGCATTGGCGTTGGCGTTAGTTATGTGACCGGTGTCGCCATTTGCGGTAAAGCTCTGGATTTCGGGGATAATCGTTTGGAATTGGTTGCCAAGGTTGTCGAGAATCCCGAAGTTGAGGATGAAAGGATCAGCACC
>Ga0364920_10168_pt1 | contig 25676 bp, 47 predicted proteins | sample SorcelJu500001C8_FD_206961 | JGI IMG/M metagenome (GOLD analysis project Ga0364920, IMG submission 206961) | Enriched cells from Trout Bog Lake Hypolimnion, Wisconsin, USA - BchlTB.June20.5000.01.C8 | ecosystem: Environmental > Aquatic > Freshwater > Lake > Hypolimnion/Profundal zone | place: USA...
ATTGACCCTGCTAAAAAAGCACTTGCTCCCGGCGGTTCAGGAACAACGGCTGGCATTGTCAACAGTATGATTAAAGCAACCGGTGGAAGTTCTACATATAGCACTTCCGAAGCTGCTGCTGCTAAAAAAGCAGGTGGCGCTTACGAATTAAGCGCAAACGGAACAAGTCAATGGGTTCCTTATTCAGTTTTGCAAGCATGGGGTCAAATACCTTCATCAAAAACTACAAGTTCTTTGCCTTCAATCAATAGCGGCAAATCACCAGTTATGGTTTCCTCAACCACCAAATCTAAATCTAAATCTAAAAACCCTACACTTAGCCAATTAAGAAATGGTAATATGGCTGGTGGTGGAGCACTTACGGTTACAATAGCAACCGATAGCAGTTCAGTTGTTAAATCTATTACTGGTTCTGCTGGTACTACGAAAGTGGTGGTTAAGAAATAATGGCAACCTTCGTATCTAGCCTCAACCCATTTCAATTTGCTTTTAACGGCTTCATCTTTGGTGCTGGCACAACCTACACAGTTACCAATGTAGATGGTCTGGCTGGACTTGCGCCTTTGCGCGTTCAAGATGACATTCGCGGTTACACCGATGGACAATACTCTGGTCGTGATTTTTACGATGGCAGAACTGTCACAATTGACATGGTTATCCTTGGCGATTCATCTCACAATGCCCAGTATTACTACAACCAACTCCAAATAAACCTATACCCTCAGCAATTAGGAACGCCATCAGCTCTTGGCGCATTTCAGTTTGAACTATCTTCCTCAATTGGCTTAAAGGTTATGTATGGTCGCGTTCGCAACATCCAAACTGCGATTGACCCAGAGTTTGCTTATGGTTACATCCAAACCAGCATTGAGTTTTTCTTCCCAGACCCACGCTATTACGACTATCCTTACACAACTTCATCTGGCACATCTGTTGCAATGACTAACGGCGGTTGGGCTATCTCTTGCCCAGTCATCACAGTATCAAGCGCGCCTTCATCATTTACTATTACCGATTCCTATAGCAACTCTATGAGCTTTGCGCCTACTAGCGGAACAACTGTTGTGATTGATTTGCTTCAACGCACGATCACTCAAAACGGCAACCCTGCTCGCAACATTCTTACAACCTCAACTGGTTGGTTGCAGATCAACCCAGTAAGTAGCAACACCTTTACAAGTGCAGCTACCATGTCCATCACCTATACTGACGCTTATGTCTGATTTTCGCTATTTTACAACTGCTCTTTATCAAAGCGGAACTACGCCCAACCCTATCCTTGCCGAGTTGCCTTTAACGGCGGTCAGTTTCGATACTCAACTCAATAGCATTGGTTCGTTTCAAGGCGAACTGCTTTTGTCTGGATTAGATGCGACAAAACTTAATGTTTTTACTGGAACCAACCCCGGTCAAACCTGTCTCTATGTTGATTACAACGGGCAGATCATTTGGGGTGGCGTTATTTGGCTACGCGAATACGACTCAACAACTCAAACCCTTAAAATCACGGGTCAAGAAATGTTGTCTTATTTCAAGCGCCGTAAGATCACACCTCTTAACACCACCTATTACGGCACATCTCCAACGCCTACTTCAATTAACTACACAGGCGACATTTGCACAATTGCCAATGACCTTATAGTTAATTATGCCCAAAGCGTTACCTTTCCAAATCAAGGTAACACGGTCAAAGGCAATATCGGCTTGCAGTCTAGCTCGACAACTTCTGGCTACTCTGTAACTCGTACCTACTTTGACTATGAACTCAAAGAGGTTTATCAGGCAGTTAAAGACTTGTCAGATGGCCTAGATTCATCGTCAGGCAATCCGTACTTTGACTTTGTGATTACCTATACCTACGATTCATCGGGTCGCCCAGTCAAGCACTTCACAATGTACATTCCTAGTAGCGCAACCGTTAATGCGGTCTTTCAATTTCCCGGCAACCTTGTTGAATACATTTACAACCAAGATGCCACCAACACGACTAACGCTCTTTGGGGTCTTGGCTATGGCAAGAACGCCAACAAGATCATTGCTCTTGCGCTAGACAACCAAACCTCTTATGACCCAGTAGGCAGTATCAACTCGACAAACGGCAACGCTGCTATCTTGGAAGATGTTGCCAGCTTTATTGACATTGAAGATCAATCGCTTCTTGGCGCTACCAACGCAGGTCAGATGAACGCCCGAACAGGTATTACCCACCCACTTACAGGCAAGCCAGTTATCACCGCCCCAGAAGTTATGCAGGTTGTCTTACCGCCTTATGTTGACCCTTACTTGGGAACATACAAGGTCGGCGATTATGCGCGTGTGGTTCTTATTGACGATCTATTCCCAGCAGGTTATGACTACAACAACTGGCGCATTGGCTCTATTAGCGTTGAGCCGGGCGAGGATGGAGCAAGCAGAGTGACAGTTTCCCTATCTCGCGCAGTCTATAACCAAGGCACTTCTTGGATTGTGGCACTCTAATGGCATACACAAACCTTCCACCCAATCTTTACGATTATTTCAGCACGATCAATCAGCGCATTCGCAAATTGGAATCCGCGCCAGATCAAGCAATGACGACTGCTACAAGCGCTCAAAGTACCGCTAGTAGCGCTTCAACTCAAGCTACAAGTGCCCTTGCTAACGCGGCAACTGCTTACGCTGCCGCCATAGCATCACTTCAACCAAGCGCTTCAACAATTGTCAATGCTAGCAACCAAATAACTGCAATTGCTACAAATGGAATTACTGTTTATTCAGGTTCATCTTCTTCAAGCGGTGCGCGTGTAGTAATGAACTCGCTTGGCATTGCTGGTTATAACTCAAGCGGTTCTGCCACATTTGCTATTAACGCTTCAACTGGCGCAGCTTCATTTGCAGGAAGCATTACTGGTTCAACAATTACTGGTTCAACTCTTAACATTAACGGCAATTTTGTGGTTGATGGAAGCGGATTATTAACTGCAACTGGCGCAAATATTACGGGAACAATTACATCTACAAATGGAACTATTGGCGGTTTTAATCTTTCATCAACTGGCTTGAGCAATTCTGGTTCAAGTATTTATATCAATGCCAGCACAGCAACAGTCTATGGAACTACTGTCAACGCTGGTTCAGGTGGCATTACCAGCGCGAACACAATAACTTCCACCGGAACGCTAACTGCAAACGCTGGATTTTCACTTGCTTATGGGACTTCTGGTTATGGGTTCAACAGTCAATGCGCTCCTGGAACTGATAACTCATACTATTGCGGTTTATCATCTTGGCGTTGGAAGGCTGTCTATGCTGTCAACGGCACAATTCAAACTTCTGACAGTAGGCTAAAAACCAATACTCAGGATTCTGCCCTTGGCCTTGATTTCATCAATTCCTTGCGCCCAGTTTCGTACAAATGGATCGAAGGCGGCAAGCAAGTCGTCACCGATGATCAAGGTAATCCAGTCAAAAATGAAGACGGAACAATTAAAACAATTTCAATTTCAGGTAAGCGCACCCATTGGGGTTTCCTCGCTCAAGAAGTGAAAACCGCTGTCGATAAATCTGGCGTGGAAGATTTTGCTGGTTGGGTTTTGGATGATCTTAATGACCCTAATTCTGAGCAAGCAGTTAACTATCAACAATTTATTGCTCCAATGGTTAAAGCAATTCAAGAACTTTCAGCAGAAGTAGAAAAACTCAAAGGGGCAGCAAATGGAACTGGAACATCAACTACAAATTGAGGACATCCTGAAACATCTTAAAGATCAGGTAGCAGAACAGGCGCAGACTATTGCCGTTCTCAAAGCTACGATTGACTCTTTGACTCGACCTAAACCTGTTGAACCAACAACTACGGCGGTGCAAGAAAAGCCAAATGTTGATGGGCCAAAAGAAATCTAACCGCTAACCTACAACCCGAAAGGGCGCAATGAATCCCGCATCTCTCGCCAACGCCGCAAACTGGGCACAAATCCTTTGGGCAACTGGAGCTTTAGTAGCAACCCTAGGGGCAGGAGCCAAGATTTTCTTTACGATGAAACACAAGTTAGATGTTATTGAGGCACATACTTACAAGCGTAACGGCGGTTCATCTATGGCAGATGCGTTATACAGGCTTGAAGAAGCGGTTGCCGAAAATACAAAGATCACGCAAAAAATCTCACGCGAGGTCGCAAGGTTAGAAGGTCGCTTTGAGAATCATGTGGCTGAAAGCAAAAAGTGAGGCGTAAGACCCGCAAGAAGTTTCAATCTGTTACACGCGCTTGGTTTGAGGCTTTTATCGGGTTTGAAATTGTCATGCACTTCAAGGATTTAATTAAACCTGATGTTCTTATACAAGCTGCAATAGCGGCTATCTTTCCTATCATCTTTCGTTGGATTAACCCCAAAGACACATTCCCAGATGGAGAATAAATGCTTAAAAAGAAATACATTCACCCTGCAACTGGCGATGTCCTTACCTTCTCTGAGCAAATCTCTTGGAAGATTCAAGGCTTAATCCGTAACTGGTGGTTTGTTGCTCTTTGGTCTATTACGACATTTGTTTGGTGGGCGCAACCTACTTGGTTCACAGACACCCACGCTTATATCAAGTGGATGAATGTCGCCTCTTGGCTTGCGGTAACAGTTGAGCTGATTATCGGTATCGCCATGATCGGTCAGACCAAGCGCGATGCCATGATTATCCGCCATATCCTTGCTCTTGAAAAGAGAGAAATCGAACACCTAGAAGATTTGTTAGAAGATAAAAATGACTGATGCTCATACGCAGAAACTATCGCTTCACCTCGTTACAAATGTTCCCGAACATTCACCACGCGAAAGCGACCCGCACTACAACCTTTTCAACCAAGCCAAAGCCCGCATCAAGCGCCAAGGTTTATGGAAGTGCATCGTTGCTGACGATCTTTGCTCAGGTGAGCCAGAACTTCATCACTCGACCATTGAGTTTTCTCAGATAGAAAGCACAGACCCTTCTAAGATTGAGCAAGCCTTTGGACTGCACTTCGCCAATGACGAAGAGTTTCAGGCGTGGATTGAATCGCCGGGGAACCTAGAAGTCCTATGCGTAGCTCATCACCGCACCCGTTTTGGCATCCACGACATTCCCGCTCCCCTATGGGATGCGCTAAGATTTAGAAAGGCTGGTTCGTTGCCAGCCGCCGAACATATCTCAGGAGATGAATAATGGCATCAAAGTTTAGTTACCATGTAACAACCAAGGAAAAGGCTCTTGCCGAGCATTATGTCTATGGCATCCTTGCATCAGGTCTTGCGGTTCATCAGATTTCTCCGCACGATTCATTCAAGGTTCTTGCAACTAAGGCACTTGTCGCAGGTCTAGTAGTTCCTGTTCTTGCTCGCCTTAACCCTAAGTCACTTGTGAATCAGATTGATAACATCACAGGCGCACCTGCATCACTTACTGCTCCAATCGTTAACGCAGTAATCGCAGATGCAAACAAGGTTGTTGCTACAACAGAAGCAACTAACTAATTTCCCCAACTCATCTGGGGGTAGATGAGTTAGACCCTCGGTGGAGAAGCCGGGGGTCTTTTTTATTGAAAGGCAGAGATGGCAACCGCACTTGACATTGTTAACACCGCACAGAAGCAAACAGGCTTCTTCGGTGGCGCAACAGATGCAAACCCTTATGGTGCTTGGTATGGAATCCCAGATCAGCCTTGGTGTGCGATGTTCGTTAGTTGGTGCTTTGCTCAAAACAATCTTTCTAATCTCGTAGCAGCTGAAACCGACAAAGGATTTAGTTACTGCCCTGCTGGTCTTGCTTGGTTTCAGAAGGCTGGTCGCGTAGTTGATAAATACTCAGGACAACCCGGCGATCTAGTCTTTTACTCATTTGCAGGTAACGGGCAAGCCGATCATGTCGAGATTGTCGTAGCCGCTTCTAAAGATGGCATCACAACAGTTGGCGGTAACACAACGCCCGATCACATCACAACGGCATCTCAACAAGATGGTCATGGCGTTTATCTTCGCCACCGCCCGTATCTTTATGTCTTAGCGATTGTTCGCCCTGCCTACACAACCCCACTCAAAGCCTCAACTGCCATCTCAACAAAGAAGCCCGTTGCCGTAGGTACTGCCGCTGCAACCGCGCTAGGAGCAGGGGGAGTTGCAATTCATCAAGCCTCAAGCCCTGCCGTCACCAAACCCACCACGACTTTCACCGCCCCACCTTGGGCAGCAAGCGACTTCCCGCTTAAAGGCAAGACCCCAGAAGAGCTTGCCGTAGAACAGGCTCTATACAAGGCAGGATTGCTTCTAGGAACCTATCAAAACTCCGCTTGGTCATCTGTCCACACAACCGCCGTAAAAGCCTTCCAGAAGCACCAAGGAAGCCCGCAAACAGGCATTGTAGATGATTCAACCTATATCGCTTTGATGAAGGAGTTAGAATGATTAGGTTTCCCGTAGGTAACGCTAAGGCAATTGGACTTTCAGCCGTTGCAGGACTAGCGGCATGGAAAGCCTCAAACTTTGCCCTAGACCCATCACACATTGTCGAAGCCCTGACCGCCTCAACTGCTGGTCTTGCCGTTCCGCACAACCCATCATCTTCGCCAGTAAATGAAGCTGACTCGCACATCGTCACTCCGTATGTAAACAATGTAGAAGAAGCGTGATAGATTAACGCTCTCAGTCCAGATGGCTGAGGCAATCGCATTAAGAGTCAAAAAAACTTAATAAGCAAACCCCGTAGCCTGTAAAAAGGTTGCGGGGTTTTTTTGTTGTTTCTGCACCTTGTTTTGTTTCATAATGTAAGATGGATTTGACAAAGGGGGCAACATGGATTTAGCAACAGACCTCAAACAACTGAGGGGCAAAGTCGGCCAGAGTGGATTTCCTTGCAGCGTCAAGGTATTTACTGAATCGCTAGATGATAAGAACGCCAAAGCATTTATGGAAGCGCTAGAGGATAAAGACATCACTTCTATTGCGCTCTTTATGTATCTCAAGGAGCAGAAGGTCAATGTATCGAAAGCCACGCTCTATAAGCATCGCGCTAAGCAATGCAGGTGTTTCCTATGAGCCTCGCCGATGACCTCAAGAAGATTAAGCAGGAAGCCGACCCTGAAATTGTAGAGTTGCGCAAAGCTTTGAATAACGCACAGAAGCAGTTATCTAAGGCAAAGATTCGCAACGATGAACTAGTTATCGCTACTCAGCGTGGAGCCTATGAAGCAATGCTGGCACTCGGTCAAGTACCGCCTGTTCCAGCACCTAAGAAAGATGTTTGTAAAGCCAAAGCTGAGGTAGCCCTTATCCATTCAACAGACTGGCAAGGCTCTAAAGTAACTACTTCCTACAACTCTGAGATTATGCGCAAGCGCGTGATGCAATTCGCCGAGAAAACTATTCATCTCACAGAGCTGCAACGCCAACATCATCCCGTTCGTGAGTGCGTGGTTATGTTTGGTGGGGATATGGTCGAAGGGCTTTTTAATTACCCTGCGCAACTTTGGCAGATTGATGCAAGCCTCTTTGGACAGTTCACAAGCGTTTCGCGCCTCATGGTGGATTTCGTGCGGGTAATGCTGGCGAATTTCGAGAAGGTGACAGTCATTGCCGAATGGGGTAATCATGGGCGTATTGGTGGCAAGCGCGCCGAAGTGCCGAAGAACGACAATGTAGATCGTATGTGCTACGAGTTTGCTCGTTCAATCCTAGAGAACGAGAAGCGCCTTACTTGGGATGATTGCCCTGAGGACATTCAAGAGGTAGCAATAGGCAATTACAGAGCTTTGCTTATGCATGGCGATGAGTTAGGGCGTTCAGGCTTTGCTAGTCCTGCTGCGTGGATTGCTGGTGCTAACCGATGGAAGGCTGGCGCACATGACTACGACTTCCATGATATTTTTCTAGGACATTACCACCGTCATGCTCAGGAGCCAATCCAGAAGCACTACAACATTTACTGGACAGGTTCGACTGAATCAGACAATCGCTATGCGCGGGATTCTATGGCTGCTTCGGGTATGCCTTCTCAAAGACTGCACTTCATTGACCCAATCAAGGGTAGGACTACTGCTCAGTATCAGGTCTGGTTGGATTAAAGTGAGCCATCCCCGTAAGGGGGTGGTTTCTAATTTTTTTTTTAACTTTTGGCGCGCAAAGACAAAAACCCCAGAATCTCCGTTGATTCATGGGGTAATGTCTGTGAGGGGGAATCGAATTATAGACCTTCTTCTTCATCTGGCAAATCAGCTTCTAGGGTAAAGCCAGCGACCTTTAAGGTTGTGAGGGCTTCCTGAAAGAGCTTGCCCACGCGGTTGCAGTAATCGTCTACGCCATCAGGGTAATGCTCGCTGGATTGGATTTCTACTTCCAGCTCTTCATATCTGATCATCACGCTTATCATGGGTCAAGGATAGCCTAAAAAGAAACTTACAAAATGTCCTTGCTTTTTCCTTACGGGTTGCCTTACAGTTGAGCCAATGCCAAACGGGGCAGATGAACAAAGGAACGGCTATGGCTTATAACCTAGATAATTACGAAACAGTAGAAACGCGCCTTGAGCGCTTTTGGGAGAAGTACCCAACAGGTCGCACCAATACTCAGGTGTTAGAAAAGACCGAATCGTCAATCTTGATGATCGCTTCAATTTATGCAGAGCGCAATGACCTCAACCCAATCGCTACCGGTATCGCAGAAGAAATCAAATCAAACTCAGGTGTTAATCGTGATGCGTGGGTGGAGAACTGTGAGACTTCTGCGCTAGGTCGCGCACTTGCTAATGGTGGATTTGCAGCTAAGGGCAAGCGCCCATCACGCGAAGAGATGCAGAAAGTCGAACGCCGTCAGGCTGAGCCAGTTGTATCACCTGAAATCCTTGCGCTCGCACAAGAGGCACTCGATCAAGTTGCTGGCATTGAATCTATCGAAGAACTTAAAGACTTTTACACAGGCGCGAAAGATGCTGGATTGCTTGCAGTAGTTGTTAATGGCAAGACACTCAACTCAGCGATCACGGCTCGCAAAACAGTATTGGAGAAGAAGTAATGAGTTTCTACGACACAGTTGATACATCAAAGCACTCAGTTGGCTATTACATCACTCGCGACCTTGTGCGCGTAGTCTTTTGGTCAACGCTTATTCTTGTTCCGCTTTGGGCGTTGTTAGTGGTGGTGGCGTAATGGCAACACCAGCAGAAGTTGAAGCACGACTCATTGCGTTAAGCAAAGAATACGATGGCGCTTACACCGATTTGGCAGATGCAGACCAGCAATATCTTGTGAAGAAATCTCAGCTAGAAATTGCAATGGCTAAATCTCGCATGAAGTATGCCGGGCTTTCATCGCCTACTGGCAAGAACTACACAGTCGGGGAGCGTGACGATAACGCGCTTCTTGATAACGCAACCGAACATACCGAACTGGCTTACGCCGAGGCTACTGTCAAGGCATCTAAAGAAAACGCCAAGCGCATACAACTACAGGTGGACATCGCTCGCTCAGTTGCAGCTTTGCTTCGTTCTGAGATGCACTAATGGACATCATCAAGACATTGCAGGTCGCGCTTAAAGAAGCAGACTCGCAACGAGATCGCTCTACTCAGGTTGAGTTGGGTGCTAGTTCGGTTGGGGGTTGTCGCGCTCAGGCATGGCACATCCTCAACCAGTCGCCTAAGTGCAACACCAACACCGAATCTCTTGCTGCGATTATGGGTACGGCAATTCACACTTCGATCTATGAAGCACTCAAATCCTACGATGTATTCGGTGACGACTTTCTTTTAGAAGAAGCGTTTGAGGATGAATACTTCAAGGGTCATGTAGATTTTTATTCTCGCAACGCTGAAACCGTGTACGACTGGAAAACAGTCACATTGGCGAAACTTGCTAAGGGTGGATTGCCTACTAAGCAACAGAAGATGCAGGTCAATATCTACGCCAGCCTGATTGCTCAGAAGTATCCCGTCAAGCGAGTGGGTCTTGTATTCATTCCGCGTGATGGCAAAATGAGCGACATTGTTGCGTGGGAAGATGACTACAACCCGAAGCTTGTTGAAGAAGCCCGCACTTGGGTAGCAGATATTAAGTCAAGAGAAGAAGCACCTGCGCCAGAACGCTCAGCCGCTTTCTTTTGTCGTGAATATTGTTCTTATTTTGGAGATGTATGCAGCGGAAAATAACCTACAAAGAGATTGATTGGGATAAAGCCAACTGTCGAGGCATTGCTACCGATCTATTCTTTGAAGAAGAAGAAGGTCTTTATGACCGCCAAGTCGAGCGCGCACAAGTTCGCAAGGTTTGTTTCAGATGTCCGATTCGCCAAGAGTGCCTCATGTGGGGATACGCAGACAGAGATCGTTGGGCGATGATGGGTGGAGTAACTGCCAGAGAGCGCAGAATTATCGAAAAGGGCAATTTGTTTAACGATCAACTTGGCGCGTTAAAGCGTTCTTTAGGAGAGGCTGGCATACCATTTACAGATGTGATCGAAGCATCACTTGTTGAGAGGGTCAGGGATGAATACACCTATACAGATCGCGGTTAGGGTGGTGACGAAGATTCACGAAGAAAAGTGTCGTGAAGATATTGAAAACTGCTATCACAACCTTGAGTTGCAATACCTATGGGAGCAAGAGGTTTCTATGCAGAAACTTATTGACCAAGCCAACAAGGAGTATCGCCAAGAAGTGCTAAATACTTTGGAGAAGGCTCGTAGGAAATTGGTCAACCCTGACGACATTGAGCCAGAGTCTTACGCTGAATGGATTAACTCGATCTTTAATTTGGCGATTAAATCGGTGGGTGAAATGCGATGAAAGCAGTTAGTTTATTTGCCGGGGTCGGTGGCTTTGATCTTGCATTGACACAGGGGGGGGCAGAAGTCGTTGCCTCAGTAGAAATTGACAAGAACGCTCGCAAGGTACTTACCAAGCGATTTCCCAATACTGCAATTTTAGAAGATGTGAAAGAGGTAACTGGTGAGCAACTATTCAAACTTGGATTTAACTCAGATGGAATTATTGTCGGTGGATTCCCCTGCCAAGACCTCAGCGTTGCCGGAAAGCGTAGAGGACTTGCTGGCGAACGCTCGGGATTATTTTTTGAAGTGGTCAGACTCCTTGAAGAAACCAAAGCAAAATGGTTTATCCTTGAAAATGTCCCCGGATTATTGTCATCTAACAACGGAAGGGATTTGGGAATCGTCATCGGGTCGTTGGTTGAACTCGGGTATGGGGTCGCGTACAGGATTTTTGACGCTCAATACTTTGGAGTTCCCCAACGCCGTAGAAGAATCTTCATTGTCGGATGTCTTGGAGATGACGGGCGAACACCTGCGGAAATACTTGCTATCTGCGAAGGCCGCGCAGGGTATCTTGCGGAGAGCCAATCGAAGGGGAAAGCAACTACCCGATCAGTTACAAAAAGCGTTAGAGATATTGGCAAACGAATCGGAAACTTTGAATTAGAGTCTTTTCCTCAATCAGGAGCCAGCCCTACATTATCAAGAGAGCGCGCTCACGATACTTTTATTTATGACGAAGAATAAAAATGTGGTTTGTCAAAGTACGCCGAGCGCAAAACGATCAAGATTTTGAAACATGGAAACAAGGGGGGGGTGGCAACTACTTTGAATGTTATGGACAACACAGGTGAGAGCAGGGCTACTGTTCTCATTATTGATGGAAGACGCGTTAATGATGTGCGAGTTTACGAAGATGGCATTGTGCCAACAGTTATTTCACGATACGGAACGGGCGGGGGCAATGTGCCAATGATATTTGAACCCAAATCAGCTTTTGAAGAAAATTGGGCTGAATCTGATATAAAAAATGCTTTAAGGGCTGGCGCAAGTAAATCTGCTCATGCAGTTGTAGAAAATCAAACAGTTCGCCGACTTACTCCAATTGAGTGTGAACGCTTACAAGGATTTCCTGATAACTGGACAGAAGATCAAGCTGACACCCACCGCTATAAGCAGATGGGCAACGCGGTAGCCGTTCCTGTGGTGAGTTGGATTATTGACAGACTTGTAAGGGCTAACGATGAGTTGGTCTAGCCCAATCCTTACAGGTAAAATTAAGACCCCCGCGCAGCTACTAACTGCCGAGGGCGTGACCCAACCTAATGAGGAGATTGAGTGGATGAATACTATCAATGCGGATAACTATTTCGCAATACTTCCTGAGTGGATTTTGTACTCAGATATTTCAGCAACGGCAATTAGGCTTTATGCAGTCCTAAGAAGGCGCGCCGACAAAAATACTTCCCAATGCTACCCAACCCGTAAATCGCTGGCTAAAGATTTGCGCGTGAGTTCTTTATCTACCGTTGATCGGGCGATGAAGGAACTGGTGGAGATTGGCGCAGTCAAGGTATTCCACCGCAAGAACGGCGATGAGTACACAAGCAACATTTACACCATTATTACTGCTACCCCGTATCGTAAATCGGGAGAGGTAGCCTCAAATTTGCAGGTAGGTAGCCTCACAGATGACGAACAAACCAAAGTCATTAAACCAAAGACATCTAACCAGAGAAAAGATATGTTCAACGAGTTTGAACAATTTTGGAATGTCTATCCTCGTAAGCAGGGAAAAGGCGCAGCAAGGGAATCGTTTATGAAAGCTCTGGGTAAAACAACCCTAGATGTTATCCTTACAGGCGCTCGCAATTATTCTCAAGACCCTAACCGCAAAAGCCAGTTCACAACCCTTCCGGCTACTTGGTTGAATCAAGAACGATGGGATGATGAGCCTTTGCCAAGCCGGGAATCAGGTAGCGAGAAGTTTCTCAAGGAATTTAGGCAAGAGAGCGCTTGGCTGGAGTTGGAATGATTACAAAAGAAGATTTAGCCGACTGCATGGCTCTTGCCGTAGCGGTCTATCCCAACCACCAGTTTGAGCGCCCCCAGCTTGCCGCCTATTGGGAATTACTGCGCGACCTCGACATCTCTAAAGCCGATCTTTTCAATGCCATCAAGAAAGTCATTCAGGCTTCTAACTTCTTCCCCACCGTTGCTCAGATCAGGGAAGCCGCTAAACCGACCTCTACGCCCACTCCTGCGCCCTTTAACCGCCTAGAGGTAGAGAATCCATTAGCCGTAGATGCAAAACCCCGCATAGCGGCAATTAAAGCCCTTTTAGGGGGGTTTGGTGAGTTGCCACAGTAAGCAATTTATGTCACACTTTAACTCGTAAGACTTACGAATCCTGAGGGGGAATCATGCAAGCTCTACGCACAAAGGCTGACCGCGTACAGGTCGGCGACATTCTCGTTTATCGTGACGAGCGCTGGTCGGTAATACAGATTGAAGAAGAAAGACTTGGGCTAGAAATGCGCCTTCGTGATGAACACGGTGCAGGTCGAGTCAAATTCTTCTTGTCTGATGAATTGGTTGTAGTTGAGCTTTAAGTTCAGAGTGGAAGGCGTACCGATTCAGCAAGGAAGCCTTCGCCATGTTGGACACGGGCGCATGATTCATAACAAGGCAGTTGAGTTGGCGGCTTGGCGCGCTGATATAGCTAATGCCGCTAAACTCGCTGGTTGTACCCCAATCCTCGACCCGATTGAGATAACTATGCGATTTCGAGTAAAGCGCCCTAAATCCGTCAAGCGCGAGCATCCAACGGTTGCCCCGGACTTAGACAAATACATTCGCGGTGTCAATGACGGGCTGACAGGGGTCGCTTTTGCCGATGATGCTCAGGTCATCAAAATTATTGCCAGCAAGGAATACTCAGACACGCCGGGCGTGGATATCGAGATTTCGGATAGCTTTGACTGCATTTAATCGAACATCTGTTCGGTGATACACGCAACAAAAATAATTAAAAAATCTTTGAAATAACCCTTGCTTTCTGTAAGGAATCGGCGTAAGTTTTGTCTTGTCGGGGAACGAACGGAGAACCGGCAAGGAGCTACAAATGGCTAAGACATCAACAGAACTTTTGATCAGCAACATGATTGAAAAGTATTGCGAAGTTTTTAATAGCGCACTTCGCCTTGGACTTACTGATGAAGAAGCACACGCTTATACCAAAAATTGGTTTGATGCAGGTTTTGAATACCTACGCAACAAGCAGGTGGCATAAATGGTTACTATCACAATGACAATCACCGCCGAGGATTTTGACCGCATTGCCGATACCGCGATGCGTTGGGGCAAAGACTGGCTTATCAAACAACATCGCTTTGAGCCAGTAACAACCAACTTCTCCTACAAGATGGCGTACTGGGTAGATCGTTACCTTGAAACTCTTGTCTGCCAGCAATACTTGGCATCACTAGGTTTTCAATCTGAAACGCACTTTGACACCGCAACAGGTTCTTACCTAATGCTCACCGATTACATCTCACCAGAAGGAGCAGAACTATGAGCGACATGGAAGAAGATAAGCCTTGTGAGGATTGCGAAGAAGGCACTTGTCAGCTTATTGCCCACATGGGCTTTCCCGACCCAGAAGATTTAGGATGGGAGCGATAATGTTTCTTTTGTATTTTGGAATACCGTTAGCCATGTTGATCGCGTTTGCGCTCATTTATTTTGAGGATGGAGATTTATCGTGAAGGTTATTTGCAAAGACCAGCATTGGTCAGTCAAAGATAATCAGTTGGTGCTTGATACCCCAGAGGGTCAAGAGATTCTTAAGAAGGTCATCAATGTTATCCGCGCTCAGACTCGCTTGGAAATCTACGAGCAGATTTGCGCGCTACCCGTCACTCAAGACCGCAAGAAGTTGGTCAAGTTGGGCATTGAGAATGTCGCGCTACAGGTGCAAGATTTATGCGCCCAGATTGCGTTGGGTGAGAAATGAGAGCGACATCAGCAGCAGCTTACGAGAAGGCTAAACCTAAGTTTGGCTCTAATCGCGCCAAGGTTTATCAGTTTATTCTTGACCAGCAAGAGCAGGGCGCAACCGATCAAGAGCTGCAACAGGCTCTCAAAATGTCTGGCGACACCCTTCGCCCAACTCGCCTATCTTTACTCAAAGATGGCTTGATCTACGACTCAGGCAAAACCCGCCAAAACGACAATGGGAACGAGTGCATCGTTTGGCTATCAACCGAAATCACACAGACAGGATTGTTCTAATGCCTACATACGAATATAAGTGTTATGACGATAGTTCTTCAATCGAGATGTATCAAACCTTTGAGGATAACTCAGTACCAGATTGCCCACTTTGCCAAAAGCAAATGCAGAAAGTCATTCGCCCAACACCAGCACACTTTCGCGGGGGCGGTTGGGGTGGGTCAAAATAATGAAATATAGAGAACAAAAAATCGGTAAGTATTGGATTCATTATGGCGGTTTAAGCGGAATCGGTTTTGGGTTCAGAGCTGATGAATATGGATGGGATATTGATTTCATTAAGTTTTACATTGGAATGGAGTGGCAATGATTATCGGACTTTCAGGTTACGCCAGCTCTGGCAAAGATGAAGTTGCCAAGATTCTTATTAGAGATCATGGCTACAAGCGGGTTGCGTTTGCCGATGCTATTCGTGATGCACTCTATGAGCTAAACCCTTTCGTGTCGGAGAAACTTCGCGTGACTGATCTTGTTGATGAGTACGGGTGGGATTTTGCCAAGAAAAACGCTGAAGTCCGGCGCTTGTTGCAAATCTTTGGCACAGAGGTGGGTCGCGCACAATTTGGCGAGGATGTTTGGGCGATGAAGGTTCTCAACGAACTGGACTTTCACGACAAGGTAGTTGTGACGGATGTTCGCTTCGGCAATGAGTTCTACGGCATCAAGTGGAATCACGGCGAGATGTGGCGCGTTGAACGCCCAGACATTAAGCCAGCAAACGATCACATCTCAGAACACGCGCTAGACGGCTGGGAGTTTGATCGGGTTATCAAGAACGAGGGAAGCCTTGACGACCTTGCTGAATTAGTAGCTGAGGTGATGAAATGACCCACGATGAACTGCTGGCGCTTATCAATGATGAGATAGAAGTTTGCGAACCTGAGTGCAACCAACACCAACGAATTAACGCACCTTGGTTAGCCCTTCGCGCAGTAGTGGAATTGCATAAGCCACTTGAACAATTTCATTTATGGCTTGATAAATCAATGATTGAAAATTCACGCAAATTGCCTTTTATGTGCAAATTGTGCCGAGTTGAATATCCCTGCCCTACCATCCAAGCCATTGAGAAGGAATTGAGATGAACGAAATCAAAATTGCCCGTTGTAAGGGTTGCGGTATGTGGGTATTTGACACCCTATGCTCAACCTGCCGTACACTTGCAAGTAACCAAAAGAGAAAGGGGTCAGCAATGACAACCTCAACTAAGGGAATGGCATCTGCAATCGAAGTATCGAACGGGGGAGAGATTGGCGCACGATAAAGCTTTCGTTACGCTCCCTTTTAGTTGCGGCATTAGCCGTAGGGATTGCGTTTGCAACACCAGCCATAGCCTTTGAGCCTAAACTCGTTGCTATTCAAGAGTTTGTGCATCAGCCTCGCGCTTACGCCAAAACCCTTGTATCGCCAACAGAGTTTGGTTGCTTAGATCGCTTGGTCAAACTCGAAAGCCATTGGAACGCTAAGGCCAAAAACCCTAGTTCATCGGCTTTTGGCATCTTTCAATTTCTTAATCAGACTTGGAAAGATTACAACTTCATAAAGACTTCTAATCCCGTTGTTCAAGTGCAAGATGGGCTTCATTACATATACACTCGTTATGGGTCAACCTGTACTGCGCTTAGGTTTCACTTGAAACATGGCTACTATTAGCCAATGGGTACTGAGGACATAACCGATTACGAATCGAGTATGATTCTTGAAATTGCCGAGGCCGTTCACTCGGCAGTAAAAGAGGGTTGAGCGCCTTCGGGCGCTCCCTTCTGTTAAGATACTTACATGACCACAATCGCTGCCAAGGTGACTTCTACCAAAGCGATTATTGGCGCAGATTCACTTGTCACATCAACGCGTAAATACTCACATCCTCAAATGGTTAAAGTTGTTGAGCGCGGTCAGTACCTTATCGCTGGCGCAGGATTAAGCGCTGCGTGTGATGTTATTCAACACAATTGGATTCCCCCAACGCCAACAGACAAAGACAAGAAAGACCTTTATCATTTCTTCGCCAGTAAAGTTGTGCCGTCAATGAAGCGGGCGTTCAAAGACAACGATTACAAGTGGGATGAGGATAAAGATGGCGAAGCTAATTTTGCATTTCTTATTGCGCTTGGTGGCGAGGTTTTTGAGCTTGCTGATGATCTTTCCATTTGTCTTGATAGTGATGGCATATACGGCATTGGCTCAGGAAGTTCGCTGGCTATCGGCGCACTTAAAGCAGGAGCAAGCATGAAGAAAGCATTGGAGATAGCCGCCAATAAAGATCCATACACCGCACCACCATTTATGTATTACGAACAGGAGAGATGGCAATGATTAGACCTTTAGAAGATCGAGTTGTAGTTCAACTTGATGCAGTTGAGGAAAAGACAAGCTCAGGAATTATCCTTGTTGATTCAGCCAAAGAATTGCCAGCCGAGGGAACTGTTGTTGCAGTTGGCCCCGGCAGATATGAAAACGGTGTACGCATTGCCCAAGACCTTCAGGTTGGCGACAAAGTGACATTTCATCAGCACTCTGGCGTACCTATCAAGGTAGAAGGCGCTGATTACAAGATTTTCTTTGCCCGCGAGATTTACGGCGTTATTGGATAAGAAGATTGCAAACACAGTCCTAGCAAGGGCTAAAGGGTTTTGTGAGCGATGTGGAGCGCCTTCGCATGACTTGGCGTTGCATCACCGAAAGTTAAAAAGCCGAGGCGGTAAAGATGAGGTTGCTAATCTTGTAGCAGTCTGTCATCAATGCCATAACCTCGGCACATACTCAATTCATTTGCGACCTAAAGAGGCTACTGAAAAGGGCTGGATGGTCAGTCAATGGGACAATCCAGAGGAAATACCTGTAAGCATCTTTGGTAAAAATCCTGTAAGGTTGGCGCAAGACGGTACATACATAGAGGGAGAGCAAGATGGCAACAATCACAGTAACGGGCGCAGTTGGTAAAGACCCAGAGCTTAAGTTTATCAAGGGCAAGAACGGCGATTTTGCAGTAGCAAACTTTTCATTAGCTGATTCTCAACGCTTCAACAAAGGCGGGGAATGGCAGGATGGGTTGACCATTTGGTACGGCGTATCAGTAACAGGTCGTCAAGCAGAAGTTGTCGCTGATGCAGTTACTAAGGGTCAAAAGTTAGAAGTAACTGGCGATCTAGTAATCACCGAATACGATGCTAAAGATGGCACACGCAAGATTGCTTACGAGATCAAGGCAACAAAGATCACCGAGCCACTTAAAGCGCAAGCCCTTCGTGGTGCTCGCCAAAAGCCAGTTCAAGATGAGCCTTCATGGGGCGCAACTTCATGGAGCTAATGACCTCTAAAGAAGTTCAAGAACACCTTGGCATTAAAGCCAATCACCTTTATCAGTTGCAGTATCGCAAGATTCTTGTATGGGTAAAGCGTGAAGGTAAGAAGGTCTTTTACAACCGCGAGGATGTTGAGGCGGTAAAGGCAGCTCGTCAAAAGTGAAGTGCGCGAATTGTCGGCGATCATCTGAGTATTCAGTTTGTGATAGTTGCTGGCAATTTGCCATGTCTGAAATCGTAAAGTTTCCAGCACGATACAAAGAGCTTGAAGCAGAGTTGCTACCAAGCAAAGGAAATCAAGGTGAGCGCGTTTCGGGTAGTGGAGAATCTTCGCCAATACCAGTACGCTTAGAAACGCTACACCTACGAACGGGGGGGATTTCTGTGCCACTTATGGAGCATGAACAGAAGATGCGTGAGATTCGCCAAGAAATGAAGATTACTTGGCATGGCGAGCGCCGTATGGATGAACTTGCCCGAATCATCTTGACTACGCAATACATCTCTAAGCGTTCTGAGTGGATTCGTTCAGAGTACCCAGAAGCAGATAAGTTAGTCACGACAATTATTACAACTACTAGCAAGATCAAAATGGTCTTGGGTCACAAATCAGAAGATATAGTGTTGGGGAAATGCCCTACGGTTAATGAAGAAGGCAAACCTTGTGGGGCATCTCTTCGCGTTAACCCCGGACAACTTGAACGCTCATTAGAGGTTAAGTGTCGAGTCTGCGATACCGTATGGGATTCGACTAAATGGCGATTGCTAGGAAAGATGCTTGATGCCTAAGATTTCAGTTCAAGATGCTGCGTTGCTTTACAAAGTAAGCGAACGCACCATTTATCGCTGGATAGAAGCAAAAGGCATTAAATCTTACAGCGAACTATATGATCTTGATGCCTTACAAAATGCTTTTGATGAACTGCCTCATCGCAAGAAGTCTTGATTTGACCTTTGGAACTTTATATGTCATTATGTCTTAATAGTATGGGATTTCTAACCCGTGAAGGCTCAACGAAAGCGAGCCTATCTGTGGTCATAGTGTCTGGCGAAGTCACAATCGCCGAGCTTGATGAAGCTATCGGTTACCTTAACGATCGCCTCAAAATTGACCAGTACGGAAACCGCATGGATTGGCGCAAACGCCAAACTATCCAAGAGGCAATAGATGACCTCTTAGACGAACGCTTAAATCTTTCATCGGGGGGCAACCGTGAAAATACAGATCACAGAACTATCTCTTGACCCTAAGAACGCCCGTAAGCACTCGGCGCGCAACTTAGAAGCTATTGCTGCTTCCCTAAATAAGTTTGGACAACGCAAGCCTATTGTTGTTCATCGTGGCGTAGTTTTAGCAGGCAACGGCACACTTGAAGCCGCTAAGTCACTTGGCTGGACAGAAATTGATGTTGCCGAGGTTCCTGAGGATTGGGACAACGACACCGCTAAAGCCTATGCGCTCGCCGATAACAGAACGGCTGAACTGGCTGAGTGGGATGAATTAGAACTTGCCAAGCAACTCTTAGAACTTGTAGATGCCGAGTGGGATATTGCTGAACTTGGCTTTGAGATGCCACAGGTTGTTGAGATCGAACCTATTGACGAAGATGATATTCCAGAAGCACCCGAGCCTAGAACCAAACTAGGAGATGTATGGCAACTGGGAAAGCACCGCTTAGTTTGCGGTGATTCTACCGATGTGACCGTTCTAGATAAACTTCTAGGGCAAGAAAAAATAGATTTAGTGTGGACTGACCCACCTTACGGCATTTCTTATGTTGGCAAGACCAAAGATGCTATGACTATTGAGAACGACAGTCTAGATGCCGATAGCCTGACGGACTTTCTTCGCAGAGCTTTTAACGCAATTGTAACAACCACAAAACCCGGCGCAGTTTGGTATGTAGCCGCACCTGCTGGCAAGTGGTTTCAATGCTTTTCAACTCCTTTAACCGAACTAGAAGTGTGGCAACATACTATTGTTTGGGTTAAGGACAGTTTGGTTATGGGTCGCGCCGATTACCACTACAAGCACGAAGCGATCTTCTACGGCTGGACACCGGGAGCAGCACACCAAACCCCGCCAGACCGCAAACAAGATACCGTGTGGGAAATAAAGCGCCCAAAGGCAAACAAAGAACACCCCACAATGAAGCCAGTAGAACTTATTGAGCGCGCTATTCAAAACTCTAGCCTTGCAAGTCAAATAATCCTAGATACCTTTGGCGGCTCAGGCTCTACCCTTATCGCGTGTGAACAGACTAAGCGCGTGGCTCGTTTAGTAGAACTAGACCCTAAATATTGCGATGTTATTGTTACTCGATGGGAGAACCTTACAGGGCTAAAAGCCGAGCTTGTGACTGTAAGTAATTAACACTATGCCAAATCACAACGCCGCAGTACCAGCGCCCGAACTCGTAGATAAAGAAGTAAAAGTCCTAGATTTGCGCCGAGCAGGATTGACTTGGCAGAGAATCGCCGAGGAAGTCGGTTACGCCGATCACACAGGCGCGTATGCAGCCTATAAGCGAGCGCTCAAACGCACTCAGCAGCAGCCAGCAGACGAACTAAGATTTGCAGAGCTTGACCGCATAGACAGACTACAACTAGCACTTTGGCCTAAAGCCATGAAAGGCGATAACGCTTCAGTCAATACCATCGTACGCCTCATGGAAAGGCGCGCTAGACTACTCGGTCTAGATACACCAATTAAGGTGCAGAACGAGGTCACGGTATTAGATGGGGGCGATTTAGATTAACGCGTTAGACAGTTCGCCTATCTCATCGCAGAAGCTCGAATTGCTGCCCTCGGACATTCAGACGGCGAGCAGGCTGTATTGGAAATCAGTAGCGAGATCGAACCAATTACCGCCGAAGAACAACTGGCAGACTTGGATGATTCTATCGGGTCGCGGATGGGGCAAGACGAGAACGGGCGCGGAGTGGATAGTTTGGCAAGCCCTGAGTCAGAAGAAGACCCGTTGGGCGGTAGTAGCCAGAACCTCGGCTGATATACGAGATACCTGCTTTGAGGGTGAGTCTGGACTGATAAGCGTTATTAAACGCTACGGCATTTATGACGACAAGGCTTACAACAGATCAAACTTTGCTTACACATTTCCTAACGGCTCACGCATTAAAGGCTTCTCGGCTGAGGAACCTGACAGACTTCGTGGCCCACAACATCATGGCGCTTGGTGTGATGAATTAGCTGCTTGGGAGAAACCCGATACTTGGGATCAGTTGCAGTTTGGTATGCGCTTAGGCGATCATCCTCAGATCGTTATTACGACAACGCCTCGCCCGACTAAACTGATTAAAGAATTACTTAATAAAGAATCTACCTTTGTCACACGCGGTTCTACATTTGATAACGCTGACAACCTCTCTGAATCTGCTTTGCTTGAGATGCAGAACCGCTACGCTAATACGCGGTTGGGAAGGCAAGAATTATTCGGTGAAGTCCTTGATGACAACCCCGGCGCTCTTTGGAATAGAAACCAGATCGAAGCATCTCGCATTAAGCCCGATCAAGTACCTGCGCTCATTCGCGTAGTCGTAGGCGTTGACCCTGCCGTAACTAGCGGCGAAGATTCAGACCTTACAGGTATCGTGACTGCTGGTTATGCAGCTGACGGACACTATTACATTTTAGACGATTCATCTATGAAGGCCAGCCCCGATACATGGGCGCGTAAGATCACATCTAACTTTGAACTATACAAAGCAGACCGCATCATCGCAGAAACGAACAACGGCGGCGATTTGGTAGTTCATCTATTGCAGCAAGTAAACCCCAACCTTCCTGTTAAGAAGGTGACGGCAACACGCGGTAAAGCAGTACGCGCCGAGCCTATCGCCTCACTTTACGAGCAAGGTCGCGTTCACCATGTCGGTATGTTCCCTGAACTTGAGGAACAGATGTGCGAGTGGGAGCCGGGTGTAAGTAAAGATTCGCCAGACCGTATGGATGCGTTGGTCTGGGCGCTAACTGAATTGAGTGAAGGCTCAGCATCACTAACAAGTTTGTCAGCTCTCGGCAAACTTTGTCCTGCTTGTTCCTTCCCCAATATCAAAACTGCTGGCGTTTGTATGAAATGCGGCTCAATACTTTAGGAGAAACCATGACGGCTCAATCACTTAGCCAGACTCCTGACCCACTCAACCTCATTCTTCGCCAAAATCAGAACTGGACTATTGGATTTTCCTATACAGATTCGCAAGGCAATCCTTTGAATGTGACGGGCTATACGCCTTTGTTGCAATTCCGCACATCTGCGCTCGCTAAGACAACTGCTCTTGCGCTGACGACTTCTAACGGCATTACTTTCAACCCAACTACAACCCCACAGGTGCAAATCGCAGCTGAGGTCAATGTTGCGCCGGGTAAGTATGAGTGGGATTTAGTGCTTCAAGGCTCGACAGGCAATCTCTACTTGGGATGCGGAACTGTTCAAGTGAACGCTGAGGTTTCTCGATGAGCGACATCATCAATGTTCAAGCCGTAACCCCAATCATCACCGTTGCTGCTGCTGGTATTAACGGACTGCAAGGCGTTCAAGGCACTCAAGGTGTTCAAGGATTACTTGGCTTGCAGGGTACTCAGGGCGTTCAGGGTGTCCAAGGCACACAGGGAACTCAAGGTACGCAAGGACTTCAAGGTGTTCAGGGTACGCAGGGAATCCAAGGCGTTCAAGGTACACAGGGAACGCAAGGCATTCAGGGTACACAAGGCACTCAAGGCGTAACTGGCGCACAGGGCTTGCAGGGTATTCAAGGTCATCTCGGTATTCAAGGCACGACTGGCGCGCAGGGAACTGTTGGAGCGCAAGGTGCTACAGGAGCGCAAGGAACTATCGGCGCGCAAGGCATGACGGGTTCTCAAGGAACCACAGGCACACAAGGCGCTCAAGGCACACAAGGTCTGCAAGGACTTCAAGGTCTGATCGGTTTGCAAGGCACTACTGGTGCAACTGGTATTCAAGGCGCGACAGGAACACAGGGCGCGACAGGAACTACTGGTAACACAGGTTCTCAAGGCACGACAGGTGCAACAGGCTCACAAGGCACAACGGGTACTCAAGGTTTAACGGGTATTCAAGGCTCTGTTGGTACTCAGGGCACACAAGGCGTTCAGGGTATTCAGGGATTGCAGGGCAACACAGGCGGTACATCTACCGCTAACGCTCACGCTGCTGCTGTCTATGCAACTACCGCAGTTCTGCCTAACACGCCTACTTACACACCGGGAACGCTTGATGCTAACGGCGGTTATGGTGTTGGAGCTACGCTTTCAGCAACAACTAACGGCGCTCTTGTCATTGACGGACATACCTTCACGACAACAGGTCAGCGCATACTTGTTAAGAACCAAGCTAACCCAATCCAAAACGGCATTTACACCGTTACATCTTTTGGCTCTGCTAGTACACATTGGACTTTAACTCGCGCCACAGATTACGACAACCACATCCTCGATCAAGTTGAACCGGGCGATTATCTTTTCGTCACATCAGGAACAACTAACGGCTCGACTTCGTGGATTCAATACAACACAGGTTCATACTCTGACGGCTCTATCATCATCGGCACAGATTCAATTCTCTTTACTCAGACATCTGCCGTAGGTTCACAAGGCGTACAAGGTACACAAGGCGCAACTGGCGCTGGTACTCAAGGAATTCAAGGAACTACAGGTATCCAAGGTGCTTCTGGCACAAATGGTACTAACGGCGTTCAAGGCGCTACGGGTACTCAAGGTACAACGGGAACCACAGGCGCACAAGGTACGACTGGCACAACGGGCGCTCAGGGAACAACAGGTACAACTGGTGCGCAAGGTACTACTGGAACAACTGGCGCTCAAGGTACAACAGGCGCTCAAGGAACTTCTGGTACTAACGGCACAAACGGCGCACAAGGAACTACGGGAGCGCAAGGTGCTATTGGCTCACAAGGAACCACAGGAGCGCAAGGAGCTACAGGTACACAAGGTCTGATCGGTACTCAAGGAACAACTGGTTCACAAGGTACTGCTGGATTTGTCGGCTCTAACGGCTCTCAAGGCACACAAGGTTTACAGGGAACGCAAGGACTTCAAGGAACGCAAGGCATCCAAGGCGTACAGGGCTTGCAAGGACTACAAGGCACTCAGCCAACAGTTTCTATGCAGACTTGGCGCTACACCGCAACAGGTGGCGAAACCTCATTGTCCGGCACAGACGGCTTCTCTACGACTCTTGCTTACACAGTCGGCGCAGAGCAGGTATTTATCAACGGCGTTCTTCTCGTTCGCGGAACTGACTACACCGCTTCAACAGGTACTTCGATCACAGGGCTTACTGCTCTTGTCGCAGGAGATTCTGCCGAAGTCGTATCGCCTAGCAGCTTCACAGTCGCTAACGCTATTCCGCTTGCAACAATTGCAGCTAAAGGCGATCTTGTTGTCGGTACTGCATCAGGCACAGTCACCAACCTCGGCGTAGGCGCTGACGGGTCAACACTCGTGGCAAACTCTTCCGCTTCAACAGGTGTTGCTTGGACGAAATCTCTAACTGGCCTAACAACCGTCACCACTTCCGCAGACTCCACCATCAACAGCGTAATCGTTGGACTAGGTGGGGGGTCTATCGCTAGCAATACCCGTGTTGGTCCATTTGCACTAAACGCAAACACCACAGGCAGCTACAACTCAGCACTTGGTTATGGCGCACAAATAAACACCACCACAGGCAGCAACAACTCAGCACTTGGTTATGGCGCACTAAGCTCAAACACCACAGGCGCGCAGAACTCAGCACTTGGTCAATTTGCACTAAGCGCAAACACCACAGGCAGCAACAACTCAGCACTTGGTTATGGCGCTGGCACAGACGCAGTTGCCAACATAACAACTCAATCCAACTATTTCGTTGCAGGAAATAACAACACCACCAACGCCAACATAAAAGTAGCGTGGACGGTTACTTCAGATGCGCGAGATAAGACAAACTTTGCACCAGTCGCACTTGGATTAGATTTTATCAATCAGTTGAAGCCTACTCAATTCCAATACCGCAAAGATAGGGATAGCGAAGAAGTGGCAGTTGATTCCCGTCCTCGTTATGGATTTATTGCTCAAGATATTCTCGCACTTGAAGGCGATAACCCAATCATCATTGATAACCGCGATGCAGATAATCTAAAGTTTAATGAGGCAAGCCTAATCTCAGTACTCGTAAAAGCAGTTCAAGACCTATCAGCTGAAGTTTCAGCCCTGAAAGCAGGGAAATAAATGGACATTGTGGAAATCACATCAGCCGAACATATCAAGGCTGCTCAC
>Ga0364920_10170_pt1 | contig 25631 bp, 28 predicted proteins | sample SorcelJu500001C8_FD_206961 | JGI IMG/M metagenome (GOLD analysis project Ga0364920, IMG submission 206961) | Enriched cells from Trout Bog Lake Hypolimnion, Wisconsin, USA - BchlTB.June20.5000.01.C8 | ecosystem: Environmental > Aquatic > Freshwater > Lake > Hypolimnion/Profundal zone | place: USA...
TTTATGATTATTTTTGTTCAAAAAGATTTAGCAAAAGCTATTACTTTATATACAAAATTAGGTTTTGAGCTTACCAAATATAAAGAAGGGCAATGGGCGGAATTTACCGTTGGTGGTGTAACTATTGGTATGTGTCCTGCTGATAATCAAGAGTATAATGGGGGCTATACGGGAGCTGTTTTTACGGTAGAAGATATTGCAGGCATTTATGCTCGACGTGAAGAGTTTGGTTTGACGTGTGTAACGGAACCTTTTGAAGGCGGAGGCGGCATTGTTTTGGCGTGTGCCGATGCGAGTGGAAATCGTTTTGATTTGTATCAGGCTCCAGAGATGAGTTGTTGTAAATCTGAAAAGAATTCTTCAAAAGAGATGGTTGATGATTGCTGCATGGGATCGAAAAAAGATGTACAATCTCAACAGGGGTGTTGCTAATTTAGTCTTTAAGACTCATTTAAAATGTGAGTGAGTTGCTATAAGATCTTGTTATTTTTATAAGTGTCGCTATCATACTACTTATAGTGAGAATGTAAGGTTTGGAATCTATTATAATTGTGAGGATATCCTATGAAAAAAGTTCGTCCATTATATGATCGTGTGTATATAGAAAGAATTGAACGAGAAGAAAAAACTGCCGGTGGTTTGTACATTCCTGAAGGATCAAAGGAAAAGGGGCAAACAGGTAAGGTTATTGCTGTTGGGGCTGGAAAAATTTCAGCAGAAGGGGTACAGATACCGTGTCAGGTTAAGGTAGGTGATACTGTATTTTTTGGTAAATATGCAGGAACGGATATAGATGAAAAACATTTAATTATTCGTGAAGATGAGATTTTTGCAGTTATTGAAGCGTAATAAAAAAAAGAGGTATTTGATTATGGCAGGTAAACGAATATTATTCGGAGCAGATGCTCGCGAAAAAATGAGAAAAGGCGTAGATACATTAGCTGATGCAGTTAAAATTACTCTCGGACCGAAGGGGCGTAATGTTGCTTATGAGCGTGCGTATGGTGCTCCTAATATCACTAAAGATGGTGTAACGGTTGCAAAGGAAATTGAACTAAAAGATAAACTTGAAAATATGGGTGTTTTGTTGGTACGTGAAGTTGCTAGCAAAACGGCTGATATTGCAGGTGACGGGACAACGACAGCAACTGTTTTAGCACAATCAATTTTTAAAGAAGGTAATAAGCATGTTACTGCTGGTGCTAATCCCATGGAAATCAAGCGTGGTATTGATAAGGCGGTTGCAGCAGTTGTAGAATCGATTACAAAAAGTGCACGTAAAGTGAGCGATAAAAAGGAAATTGAACAAGTTGCAACGATTTCTGCAAATTCAGATACGGTAGTTGGCAAACAAATTGCTGAAGCTATTGAGCGTGTTGGTCGTGATGGAGTTATCACAGTTGAAGAAGCAAGTGGCATTGAAAGTGAAATTATTATTGTTGATGGCATGCAATTTGATCGTGGTTATTTGTCACCATATTTTGTGAATAATTCTGAAAAAATGGAAGTGAATTTAACATCGCCATTTATTTTATTATGCGATAAAAAAATTACTTCGATGAAAATGTTAATGCCTGTCCTTGAACAAGTTGCAAAAATGGGTAAGCAATTACTGATTATAGCAGAAGATGTTGAAGGCGAAGCATTAGCGACCCTTGTTGTTAATAAAATGCGAGGTACGCTTAATGTGTGTGCAGTGAAGGCTCCAGGTTTTGGTGATCGTCGTAAAGAAATGTTGAAAGATATTGCTATTTTGACTGGTTCACAAATGGTTGAAGAAGAACTTGGTTTCAAACTTGAAAACATGTCAGCTGATGATCTTGGAACTGCAACGAAAGTGGTGATAACGAAGGATGCAACAACTATTATTGGTGGTGCAGGAGACCCAGAGGAAATTGCTGGACGTATTGCCCAAATAAGATTATTAATTGAACAAGCAACATCTGATTATGATAAAGAAAAATTACAAGAACGTCTTGCAAAACTTGCAGGCGGGGTTGCCGTTATCAAAGTTGGTGGTGCAACTGAAACTGAAGTGAAAGAAAAAAAAGATCGCATTGATGATGCTTTGCATGCAACACGTGCAGCGATAGAAGAAGGTATCGTTGCTGGAGGAGGAACAACCTTTATTCGTGCACAAAAAGCACTTGAAGGTTTGGATTTAAAAGGCGATGAACATTTTGGTGTGTCAATTGTACGTCGTGCTATTGAAGAACCATTGCGTGTCATTGCAGGTAATGCGGGGTATGAAGGTTCACTTGTTGTTGAACATGTTCGTGCTCAAAAAGGCGATAATGGTTTTGATGCTAAAAATGGTACGTATGTTGATATGATTAAAGAAGGAATTGTTGATCCAGCAAAAGTGGTTTTAACTGCTTTAAAGAATGCAGCATCGATTGCAGGATTAATGATTACGACAGAGGTTCTTATTTGCGATTTACCAGAAGATGCAAAAGAGCCAAGTGCGCCAAGCATGCCTGGAGGTATGGGCGGAATGGGTGGCATGTATTAATTATTTTTGATTGTTCTTTTTAGATAAAAAATAAAAACTCTCGATAGCATTTTGCATGATCGAGAGTTTTTATTTTGATAAAAAAGAGAAGGTTTGTCGAATTCTTTAGATAATGTTTCCTTTAACGATTGTACGTTCCTCTTCCGATAGTTGAGAAAGTAAATTATATACTTGTCGTAATCGTGTTGAAGGAGAATTTTGTAAAGGTGAATTTAAAACAGAATCAGATTGAGAGTGTGCTGTTACTGGATGATGTTGAATTGCTATTGGCTTACGTGATGGTGCTGGTGATTGCCAAGAAGAGCATCCTGATGATGATAATGCTGTTTCATCCTGTTCTTCATCAGATTTTTCATGTTCTGATTGATCAAGCAATTTTTTCAAAATTTTTTCATCTTCAGATAGATCTGTTGGTTGCATTTTTAATGTTTTTAACAAGGTAGCTTCATGTTGTTTTAAATCCGTTTTTGTTTTTTGTCCTAGGAGCATATAAATATCACAGATTCGTTTTTTACACCATGGTAATGTCTTAGTATATGTACCATCTTCAGTATCATGTAGTTCTTCTCCATTTTGAAGAGCTTCATATTCCGTGGTAATATATGTTTTTTTAAATTCAATAAGTTCGTGAATGAGTGATGTTGTCGATTGTTCAATAGTACATAATTCCTTTATTATGTTTTCATTTTCATTGAGATTGGTTGGGTATTCATTTATTACCTTTGCTATTTTGTCACTATAAGTTTTTAGTTCTGATTCGGTATGTTTTAAAAGATCGGCATAGTTGCGTTCTATTCTTTTCTTGAATTCAGGTAAACATGTACTTTCTGGATTCAGTCCATAGGTGTAAATACTTTCTTGGCATCCTCTATAACTTTTTTTATTTTTAGATATTGAAGCGAGAAGTGTTTCTATGGTTTCTACCTCTTTTGCTTGAGATACTAATGGTTTATCAGATGGTTTTGTTTCAGGTTCAAAAATGAGGGAAGAGGTAGAGATGGAAGGAATCGCAATATAGAGTATTAATAATTGTAAACATCGATACATAGCATTCTCCTTTTTTAAGATACGCTATGTCTAAAGATAAAGTTAAATTATTTTTACGTCAAGTGTTGACAACGTACTTTAGAGCGTGATAGAAACAGGTTCTTTTGCAAGTTCTGTGATAATTGTATCTACTGAGGGGTCATTTTCTTTGCGCATAAGTCTGATTTTAATTCTATCATAATATGCATTTTCTTTTAGTGTATCCATTAGATTCTCGATATCTTTGCTTGCATCATTGTATTTATTGAGTTCTTCATCGAAAAGAAATTGTTCGCAATCCCGCATTTTTATACTAAGTTGGTTTTTTTGTGTAAGAATTTTTTCAATTGTTTTTAAAAAAGCAATTTCATCGTTAGATCTCATATAATATAATTGTAATGTTTGGAGTGCTTTTTTTTGTTTTTTAGAAAGTAGATCATCATTGGTAAGTACAACAGAAAATCTAAAAAATGGTATTCCTATTATTATAAAAAAACGAAACAGCTGCATAGTTTTTTGCCTTTATAGTAAGAAAAATTAAAATGCTCCACCACATTTTCCCCAGACGCCCCATTGTTGAAAAATAGATGAGTGACTGAGTGATGAAGGTGATTCAAAAAATGCCCCAATTCCCCAGAAAAGATCTCTTTTTTCATCTTTATAATCAGTTCCGATTGATCCGTGAGCTCGATATAAAATTGTGTTACGAGGATATTGTGGCCTGTCAATAATATTGAGTTGTGAAACCGGTATTGTAACAAACGTTGTGTCATTAGCTGCTCGAGTAGCAATCGTACTTTGGCTTGCAGAGGTTGCATCTGTTGTGCCTGCAATGCCAAAGGTTGGATCCCAGTTGCTTGCTAATTTTAAACGCTCTTGGCTTTGGAACCACATACCAAAACCAACTTCTGCTTGTGCACTACCAAAACCAAAACGGAAACCAGCTGCCCAATCTAAAATTTCATAGGAAGAAACTCGTACCCACTTATTTAAAAGATTGATACCTGGGATTGCGGGTTGATTTTGTTGACGATATTGCATGAAATAGCTCCATGGATTGTTTTGTAATGAAAGCACGCGCCATTGGTGATTACGAAATAAACTTGTAAGTTCTAGTTCGATAAAAAAGCTATTATAGTAATTTGAGCCATCTCGTGTGAAAGGTATTTGTAAGCTTACCCCATTGATTAATCCCCAATGGCCATCAAAGCCAGGTTGGGGTTGGAAAATATAATCACCATTGCCCTTTTTTGCTGTTGGAATAGATACAGCACTGTATGAGGTTAAGTGTGCGTGTTTTGAGTGAATAAACGTTTTACCAAAACCTAGGCGACATTCACCCAGTGCAACCTTTTTCATGCTTCCTGTCCAAAATTTAAAACCTGTCCAGGTAGGATTTTCGAATGCAGAAATAATATCATAAGAGGTTCCAGGAATTGCTGGGCCAGCATTAGTGACATCTGTTTGGGCAAAATTAAGTTGGTTTTTTACAATTACAATAGGAAAGGTTCCATAGATCCACCAATTATTTAAAAATGAGTATTCACTTATTTTTCCAAGGCTATACCGAATATTAATAACAGTAGCATTTTGTTTTTGTTCAGGTTCAAGTAATAACGTTCCTTGAAAATTAGTAGGCAACCCAAGCCAGTCAGCAAGTACATCGGTAGCTGGAGTTACATTTGTATTTGTACTTCCGCGTACAATGAGTGATGATTTACGAGGTGGAAGAAACGTATAGCTCATGTACTGATTGTTGGTACTTGATTGGTATACATCAGCAATTTCCCATGCAATTTTTTTTTCATCGTCAAACCAGGCGTCGTACCAATAATTCATTTCAAATGCGATGTTATTAAATGCAGGACGTGTGAATAGAAATGTTTGTCCATAAACTTGTGGGGTGTAACCTTCGCTTTCAACAGTTAAATACCCTGCCACAGCTGATTGTGTCATGCTTAAAACCATGATCACTAGGAGTTTCATGTTCATGTCTTACAGTCCTTTTTTTAGATCTTTATTTGTAGAGAGTCTACAAAAGCATTGCAAGATACTCAAGTAGTATTAGGAATTATACTTAAGTAAGGTGATAGCTTGGGCAAGGTTGAAATCTTCATATATTATTTTACTGAGCGCGTTTGCGATGGAAAGAGCTGTTTGTTTATTATGTTGAAAAATATTTCTTCCAACAGCAATTCCGGCAACATGACCTTCATGAATTTGTTTGTATGCGGTGGTTAGGTACTGTATTGGATCGACTGCAGGGCCACCTGAAACCAAAATGCCTGAAAAACTTGCTGCAGTTACCGCTTCTTGTAACGTAGTTGGTTCTGCATGTGGTGCTTGAATTTTAATAAAATCAGCACCGAGGCTTGCACCTAATCCTGCAGCTCCTGCAATAATATGGGGATCATAAGCATTTTCAACTGCGTGACCTCGTGGATAGATCCATAAAAACGCAAGAAGTCCTTCTGCGTGTGCTTCTTTAACAATGGCAGCAGCTTCCATCAGCATTATATGTTCATGGTCGCTTCCGGGATAGAGCGTATATCCAACGCCGCAGATGTGTAAGTTAGCATTTTTTCCAAGCACAAGTGCATCTTGAACACTCCATAATTGTGAACTGAGGGGGTCTCCTTCTGTAAGATTTGTTTTTCCATTAAGTTTGACAATGTAATTGATCGTTGGATATAAGGGGCCGTAACGACTGATGAGTCCTGCATGAGAGGCAAATGCGCCAATAGTAGTTGCGCTTGCTATGGTAAAAACATGTTCAGGATTGTTAATTTCTTTCGGAAGGTCTTGTGCATAAAAATCATCATTGAGATGTTCTATTTTTTGATCTGCTGCAAATAAAAGAAGTCGATCAGTTTGTTTTGTTATAGTGTCATAATTTTTTTTATACAAATCCCGTTTATCATGTGGTACTGTTGCAGGAAAGGGATGATTCATCTTGGTCTCCTAATATAATTTTGTCGTGAATGAGCATTTTTTCGACTATTTTTTTAAAAAGAGGAGCTGCCGTTGTTGCGGCATAGATTCCTTTTTTTGATGATTCTTTTAAGAAACAACCAATGACCCGTTTGTAAGAGCCTTTTTCTACGGCCCCTATAAATCCAAAGAAATTTTTATTGGGATCATAATGACCATCAACTAATAAATTGGCAGTGCTCGTTTTTCCTAAGATACGATATCCTTTTATAGCAGCATATTTTCCTGAGCCTTCTTGTGATACGGTTTTTTCTAAAATAATTCGCATGTTGTTTATAACAGTTTCATCATATATTTTTTTTGGAGACAGGAGGTCTTTTTTTGGATTGAGTATAATGCGTGGTTGAATGAGATACCCTCCATTGCAAAATACACAAAATGACGTGGCAAGGCGCATGAGTGTTGTGGTAACTTCGTATCCATACGAAAGAGAGATGCATGATTGTTTTGACCAATTTTCTGGAGGATTAACAAATCCAGATTGTTCACCAGCAAGACCGAGTCCCGTTTTTGTCCCAAAGCCAAGTCGAACGTAATGGTCATATAATCGTGGTCCAAGTCGTTTAGTAACTTTTGCAATACCGATATTATTTGAGATTTCAATAACACGAGAGAAGGTAATGATTCCATCTGGATAGACAGTATTGATTGTTCTTCCTTCAAAAATAGTTGTTTTTTTGTTTTCACAATCAATTTCTTCATCGGGAGTAACGACTCCTTCTGCAAGAGCTGCCAGTGCACTGAATGCTTTAAAGGCTGATCCAAATTCGTAACAGTCAGTAATGCTGCGATTGTGTGTTAATGTTTGATCAAGGTGTGTTGTCTCATGGGGGTCAAACGTAGGAGCGCTTGCCATAGTATAGACATCTCCGGTTTCCGGATCCATAATGACGATTGCTCCTTCTTTTGAATTAAAATGATTCATTTGTGCTTCTAATTCTTCTTGGGCTAAAAATTGCAAATGACTATCAATTGATAGGCTAACAGGTAATCCTTCAGTCCCTTCTTCTGTGATGTTTTTTGAAAAATAATAACGTCCTGAGCGAGCATCTTTTTCTAAAATATAAGTAGAAGGGGAGCCCGCAAGTCGTTCATCATAATCATGTTCTATGCCAAAAATTCCTTTGTTGTCGATATCAGTAATGCCTACAATGCAGGCACAGCTTGTATGAGGATAAAATCTGTTTGGTTCATCAAGTAAGTAGATATCGTCGAGTTGTGCATTATTGATGAGGGTTAATTCTTGTTCAGTTAATCGTCGCTTGATAAACATGAATGGAGAAGATGATTTTTTTATTAAACGATCGTATGCCTCTGGAAAGTGCATATGGAGAAATAATTGAAGAGCTTTTTTATTGTGAAGAGTATTTGGTGTTACAAAAGCTGATTGGCAAAGTTTGTTTGTTGCTAGAAGTATTCCATTGCGATCAATGATCGATGCTCGTGGCGGATGTTGAACAATGGTCATAGAATATTGTTTTGAAGCCATTTGAACAAAATAATCATGCTGGCGAATTTGTAGGTAAAATAAATGAGCAAGTGCAATAGATAAGAGTATGCAAAAAAATAGAAAAACAATCACTGTTCTTAATTTAAATGTTTCATTCATGTGAGCGATACTTTTTTTATAGATGTAAGCGAAAGATGGGAAAAATGAAGTTCTTCTATTGCCCTTTTTTTTAAAAGGGCTGGTGATTGTAGTGTGTACAGTTGGTTTGTTAAGAGTTGTTTTTGTTGTGTTAATTTTTCTTGGATAGTCAAATCCTTCTGATATGCATACAGTTTGTGTGTATATTGACTTTGTTTATGGATGAGCAATACCACAAAAAGAAGATTTGTAGCGAAAAAAACAGCTCCAAAATGTATGGAATGTTTCATAATTTATACCTTTATTTATCGTTGTGTCATGAGTGTATGAAAAAAGAACTACCAAAAGCAATGGTTGCTTAGCAAAAAAGTCTTGCTTAGCTGTTTTTTTATTTCTTTTTACAAAAAGATTGCAAATGCTTTTTTTTATTAAGTACACTTTTTTCGACTACTTTATAGAGTAAAAAAAGAAGGAGTTGTGTATGAAAAAAAGGACCTTATTGGTGGGTGTTTGTGCTTTGTTAGCGCAAACAGTCTATACAGATCATATGAAGGAAGAGGAGGATGGAAGTTTAATTCGGGAGCATCGTGCTGGAAAAAGTACAGAACCGTTTGTACATGAAAAGGCAGAAGATTCAGAACATATTATAACTAACCATCGCGCTCAGGCATCTTTTGATAAGGCAGAATGTCAAGCTCGTGCAGATGAGGCATTTGAACGCGAAGAACATCAAACATATCTTGCACGTGAACATGAAGCAAAAATTCGGGAAGAAAACGAAGCTTTGCGTGGTTATTCAGCTCGTCCAAATCGTAAATCTCTTGAGCAACGTAAAAAAGAAATTTTACCACGTCGTGCAGCATTAACCGTAGATAGAGAAACAAGTCAAGAAGTTTTAGCCCAAGCTGAAGATGTTCAACGTGCTTCTGCAGTTTATACACCAGAGGCAGTTGCGCTTAAAGAACAAATAAAAAAACATAAAAAAGAAGCGTATAAAGCACATAAAGAAGCATGTAAAGCTGCTGGTGAAAAACATAGGGCTATTCGACAAGGTAAATTGGATGAATGCCCAGAAGTTGAAAAAGCAGAAAAAGTGAAACCAGTTAAACATAAGCCAACAAAAAAACCGGTAAAAAAGAAGCTGGCAGTAAAGCGTGGTGCGCATGTTGAAAAACATCGCGAAGAAAAACGTGAAGCAAAAAAAGTTAGAACAGTAAAGGCGCGTGCACAGGATAGTAAGAAATATGCACGTCCTAAAAAGAAAACAGTTGACGAACAAGTAAAAACTAAAAAAGAAAAGAAATCTGAAAAAAAAGTTAAAAAAACTCGCAAAAAAGAAGATCGTCGGGAACGTTCTGAAAATAATGAAGCCTCAAAAAAACGGTTACGTAAGGTAAAGTCTTCAAATGATTTTGCCAAAACACCTGAGCATGACGTTGAAGAAAAGCAAATTAAAAGAAAGCGGCTTTTTAGTGAAGATGTAGATTTACATGATTTGATCCAACATCACGAAAAAAAAGATAAGTAATTTTTTACTATGCAAGTGTAATGAACACCTGCGTTGACAGTGATTCTGTTGATGCAGGTGTTTTTATTATCTAATGCAGAGCAGTTTGGCAACCTCAGGAACGATTGTTTGTATATCGCCCAGGACAACATAATCTTGATCAGAAATATATTCAGGTACCGTTCGGTTGATAGCAATAAGAATACCGTTAGGATTATGTGTTTTGTAATTGGCTAAAAATCCACAATCATCCTTACTAAGGCCAATGCATAGTATGGCATCAATATTTTTTAGATCATCTGGTTTTAATTGGTTTATTTCGATTCCATGCGTATGTAATGGTTCACATCCAGTTCGCTGTTGAAGCAAGTCGACATTTTCAGTTACGATTGAACAGTCACGATGGTTTGCGATTTGATGGAGCGCATAATGTGCTGAGGTAGGCATACTATCTATTGCAGATTTGCAAAATATTTTAAAAGCATCGACAATCGGTTTGGGGTCAAAAAATGTTTTCTTAAAAAACTGTGTTTTATGGTGCGGGTCTAAAGCGAGTGATTGCTGTAAAGCATCCATGGTTGCAACATTACTTGCGGCAGAAATCCCAGCGCCTGTGTAAAAGATGAAATGTTTGTAGCGCAAAAAATCTGCAAGATCTTCCGTCGTCAATGTTTCAGGTGATTGCTCGGTTAATTTGATTGGTTTTGCATAATAATACGGGTGATGATCTTCTCCAAGGTAGGTGAATAATTTTTTTAAAAAAGCGAAGTAATGAAAATTATAAGATCGTACCGGAATGCCAAATACTTGTAAAAGCATGCTTGCTTCGCCGTTTAAATAATAGAGTGAAAATGTTGTTCCTTTGCCAAACTTCCATGAAAAACGGGTTTCCCATTTTTGAGCCCGTTCCTGTATGTCTTGTTCTGTCAAATGTTTTGGTTTTTGTAGCAAAATATTTGAGGGGGTAGTTGTTGTGATGAGCAAAAGGAGTACATATAATTTTTTCATGCCGATCTCTTTTATGTTACCTTTAAAAATCATAATATGATGACAAGCTGACTTCGCTTGCTGTTTCGCCAGGTTGTCTGTCAAGCTTGAAACCCCAATCGACACGCATTGGTTGTGGGTTCAGCAAACGTATACCAAATCCGATACAATGTCTAAAATTGAAGCTATTGTTTTTCAAGTGTGCAGGGTTGATAGTGTTACCATCTGGCGTGTCCCAACCAGATCCGCCATCATAGAAAAGTACCCCTTTCATCGACAAGTCATCTCTGATAGGGAATGTAAGTTCTGCATTTACAAAAAATGCTCGTTTTGCACCAATTGAGCTTCCTTGCCAACCTTCATTTTCAATAATTGTTGATTCATACCACATTGGGCCTATTTGTCCGAATTCCCAACCACGTACGTTTGAAGGACCACCAATGTGATATAATTCTCGATATGGGATTGGGTAATTTGAAAAAGGAGCCATAAAGCCTGCATATCCATGAAGGTGAAGCACTAGCGTATGTTCATCAATTAAGGGTGTATACCAGTGTCCATCCATAGTGAATTTTATGTAGCCATACGTTCCGCCTTTGAATGCAGGAATACCAATTTTTGTACGAAGATCCCATTTGTATCCTTCTGAAATATGGGTTGTATGATTACGGGTATCTTGTGTTCCTTCTGCTTCTATGTACAAATAGTGGCCACTGCTTAACTGTTGATTTAAGATACGTTGATATTCTGCTTGCAGGCTTCGATCTACCATTTCAACAGCTGTAGGTTTTATTTTTGTAATACCATTAGGTCCATAGCTGTAGAGATCGATTCCATTGTATCCAGCTTGAAAAATAAAGGCTGTGCCCCAGAGTCGTTGTGAAACAAATCCAGTACTTATGGAGGCGCCAGTTTGTGTTTCTTCAACAGTGCTGGTTACTTTTTTGAGGGTGTCATATTGAGAATGATTATATAATCCATCGGCACCTAAGCGAATTGGTTTATCAAAGAGCCATGGTTGTGTAAATCCACCTTCAAACATTTGGTTTTCTGATCCAAGGCGTGTGTTTGCGTGAAGTATCATTCCTTTACCAAATAAGTTTCGTTCCATAACAATAATTTCACCAGCTGCGCCCGTGTTGTTTGCACCAAAGGTATTGGGAGCACCGCCATAGGTTATTTTTATTTCAGCACGACCTGTTTTTATTTCTTTAACTAATAAGTCAAGATCAGCCATATCGTCGGTAATACGATTTAATTTCCAATTAACGCCTTCTTTTGGATCGAAATATCCTAAATTATTAATAAGTTGTTTTGATTGTTCAAGCCCGCTGGAGGTAAGAGGTTCTTGTTCATCCATTAAGATGCGTCGACGAATAATTTTATCACGTGTTTTTTTATTTCCATGAATATTGATATGACGTAACATAATTTTGTTATTAAGCTCTGAGGTAAACGTAATGGCTACTGTTTTCTTTTCTTCATCTGGTTGTAATACAGGGTCAATATCGGCGTAAATGTATCCTTGATCGCCCCAAATTGTTTTTAAGCGTTCAATACCAACGCGTATGAGTTCTTTTGAATAGAGCATTCCTGGACGTAACGGAATAGCAAGCAATAATTGTTTTTCTGTATAAATATCATTTCCTGGTGCATTAACTGAGCTGACAGTATAGCGATCTCCTTCGTGGATGGTGAAAGTGACTTCAATATCCCTATTTTTATTATAAAGGCGCATTGATGCATCGAGCACCTTTGCATGTAAAAATCCTGAACTTTGGTAAAAATTTTCAAGGGTATATTTATCAACTTCGAGTGCGTGAGGATGATAGTATCCCGAATGATCCATCATACCAAAGATCCAATCTTCTTTGGTATACAAAATTGAGCGTAATTTTTTACCATGAAAACTTAACGCTTTCCCATCATCACGTTTAAAGCGTACTTTTTTAATTGTTGCTTTAGTGCCTTCATCAATCGTGATATACCCCGTCATCGATTCGTTGTTAGGCGTTTGTTTGAGGGTGCCGGTTGCTTTTGCAAATAGGTATCCTTTTTCTTTATATAAATTTTCAATGATGATACATAAGTGGTTAATATCATGAAGTGTTGCTGATTTCATTTCTTTAAATTTGAATTTTTTTTCAATATCTTTTTCTGTTAAATGAGCATTGCCTTCAAAAATAATTTCTTGTAATGCAGGCTTTTCTACAACAGTAACAATAATATCTACAGTCCCAGCAGCATTGGGTACAGGTGTTATAGTTACTTGTTGAAATCCCATTTTATAAAGTTCAGCAACTGCTTTGTTTGTTTTATCAGGAAAATAGGTGTCGCCAATTTGAAAAGGAATTTTATCTAAAAGTGTTCTGTCGGGCAAAAAGCTATTTCCTTTTACAGAAATAGAAGCGATGGTGAGCGGGCTAGAATAGCTCGCAGCACTCGTATGAGTGTGTAAGTTGAACATACAAAAGATCGCTACAACAGCTGTTAGAACACGCTTCATTGGTACCATCTACAAGCTCCCATTTACTTTCCAGTTCTGCCTAGTATTTTTTTTGTCACATGTTAAAATGAGCTTTAATGATACTATTTTTAAAAAAAAATAACAGTTCTCTTGTAATTGGATAGATCTGTTGTTGGATGCAGTATCAATGAAAGATGCTTCCAGTGTTAATTATGGCAAGTATCAGGGAGATTATTATGATCAGTTTGTACAATACAGTTACCGGTAAAAAAGAGAGTGTTGTGTCTCAAAAAGATAAGCCACTCCTGTTATATGTTTGCGGAATTACGCCTTATGATTATGCACATATTGGTCATGGTCGTTGTTATATTATGTTCGATGTTTTGTATCGTTTAGCAAAATTTCATAAGATGCCTATTTCTTATTGCCGCAATTTTACTGATATTGATGATAAGTTACTTAATAAAGCACATGAAGAGTTTGGTGACAAATACCGTTATACTGACATTGCTCAGCGTTATATTGATGCTTATTTGGAAGATATGGAACAGTTGGGATGTGCGTTTCCTGATCATCAACCACGGGTTACGCAGGTAATCCCAGATATTATTGCATTTATTGAAACGCTTATTAAAAAAAATGCAGCGTATGTGGTTGATGGAGATGTTTATTTTCGAGTAGCTGCATATAAGCCGTACGGTACACTTGCTAAAAAAAATCTTGATGAATTACAATCAGGTGTACGCGTTCAAGTTAATGAAAAAAAAGAAAATCCTTTAGATTTTGTCCTTTGGAAGGGAGAGCCACAAGGTACATTTTGGAAAAGTCCGTGGGGCTATGGTCGTCCAGGTTGGCACACTGAATGTTGTGTTATGGCAGAAAAATTTTTGGCTCCTACCATTGATATTCATGGTGGCGGCATGGATCTTATGTTTCCCCATCATGAAAATGAACGTGCGCAAGCAGAATTGGCTTTTGGCAAAACATTTGCAAAAGAATGGATGCATGTAGCATTTGTACGTATTGATAAAGAGAAAATGTCAAAATCACTTGGTAATTTTTTTACATTACGACAAGTTTTTAATGCTTTTGATCCTATGGTTGTACGGTTTTATGTATTGAATCACCATTATCGTTCTCCGATTGATTTTTCATTTCAAGATTTAGAGGTTGCTGAAAAAACGTATAGACGTCTATGCACATTTTTTGCACAAAAAAGTTGTCCGGTAACTTTTGCCAGCGCATCACAACATGAATCGCCTATTATGAAAAACATGCTTCGTTTTCTAGACGATGATTTGAACACTGTCGGTATGTGGGGCGTTTTGTTTGAGAATCTTGATAATTTGGGTGATGAATTTTGTACGATTAAATCGTTTATTCAAAATGTTCTTGGTTTGTCTTTGCAGCCTTTGATGCCAAAAATTATTTGTATTACCCCTGAAATTCAAGCATTAATGAATGAACGTATCGCTGCTCGTGCGGATAAAGATTTTAAGCGCGCTGATGAAATTCGCGATCAATTGCGTCAATTAGGTGTCGATGTCAATGATGGTAAAATTAAGTAAGTTATTAAAAATAAGAAGGAATTTGTATGTTTAAAAAAAGCATATTTTTGTTATTGGCTGTTTCATTTTTTTACAATCAACAAGCATCAGATATAAGTGGTGCGGTTTCTGTGAAGGATTCGAAGGACTCAAAATGGTTAGTGCGCATTGTTGAAAACCTTTTGGCATGGAGTCCTGATACTACTTTTAAAGAGTATAACAGTAAAGAAGCTGCTCTTGCTGAATTTGTCAAGAGGAGAGACGAAGGTATAGATTATGTTAGCTTATTAGAGCGTGTTGGAGATACATGGAAAGAAAGAAAAGTGTATAGTTCGCATGAAGGATTTATAGATTTTGAAAAGTGAATTTTATCGCAATGAAGGCCTTTGTGCGTTATAGGTATTTGATTTTTTTATTAGTGATTTTTATTCATAGTGATTTACAAGCAGGGCGTGTGCATTTGGGAAGCGGTCGGCGTGAGTTTGTAGCACGCATGGAAGAGAGATACGCACGTAGAGACTGGATTGTATCTGCTGATATAAAGGACAGCCCGCATCTTGTTGAGCTTTATCGCCTTAACTCTTATGGAAAATTTGACCGTACGTTTGTTGCGGATTTACTTGTTCTGGTTAATGCATCAATGATTGTTGTATCTAAAATTTCGAACGATCAAATGGGTCGCCATAAAGATAAAATAGTAGAACTGTTTTTTACCCCCAAAGAGCTGCAGGTTGTTCAAGATATTTTTCCGATAGTTTTGTTTGAAGAAGGTGAAAAAGCACTTACAGTTTTTGCGGAATTGTGTTGCGAAAAAAGTGAAGATAGTTATTGAGTCTTTAACATTGCGAGCAGTGTATATGTTTAATAAAAGTAGAGTTTTGTTGTTTGCTGTTTTTTTATTTCAGGATCAGTATGCGTCTCAGAATAAATCGAATGAGGAGTTGTTTACCTCGGGAACAGCATTTTACGATGCAGTGGCGGCAGCAAAAAAATCTATATGTTTGGGAAATACACAAGCAGTAGCCTATGATTCATGGAGTAATTATTATCAGTTAGCTGCTGCAGTTTCATCTGCCAATGAAGTTTTATTATCAAGAAAAGATGAAAAAAATTTGGTTTCTGAGGAGCGACTTTCTTTAAGTCCCGAGAGAATTTTGTTGGTGCAGCTTTCAAGTATGAAAAAAAGAAACGATAGCTTAAAATGAAAAAAGTTTTTTGGGACAATCCTTATCAACATATGCTTACAACAACGGTTGCATCTGTTGATGGTGAACGTATACTTTTTGATGCAACAATAATTTATTCCTTTGCTGGCGGACAAGAAAGTGATAAAGCTTGGGTTAATGGCATTGAAGTTCTTAGTTCAGAGCGAGTAGGTAATCTTATTTATTATATAGTGCCATTAAATCATGGTTTGCAACCAGGTGACACAGTTACTATGACTATCGACTGGCCCCGTCGATCGCACCTTATGCGGTTGCATTTTGCAGCGGAGTTGATTTTGGAAATTGTTGCTCAAAAATATAAGTATGAAAAAGTTGGTGCACATATAGCAGAAACAAAATCGCGCATTGATTTTAAAGCTGATGCTAATATATCAACACATTTCGATGAGATATTGGCTATTTATAATGCTATTATCGAAAACAATGTACCCATTAACAAGGGATATTCAGATATTGAAACTCAGCGTCGATTTTGGAAGATTGATGGCTTTGCTCAGGTACCGTGTGGCGGAACGCATGTTGATTCAACCGGTGAAGTTGGTTTTGTTACGTTAAAAAGGGATCGCCCAGGCAAATCAATTGAGCGGATTGAGATTCGGCTTGTTGATGATTTTGTTCCTGCTACCAGAAATTAAGAATGGATGATCCATTAAAAAGAGAATGCGAATGAAGAAATCTATACAATATAAATATAATTTTTTGACAATAATGGTCTTATTTGTTGGAACTCAAAAAGCATCAGAACAAGAATTGCCCGCATCAGGATTTGTTAGATCACATAATCATAGATATTCATTGTCAGGGCTTGAAAATCGGCAGCGGCAGGTAATTGTTGAGGCAATTAAAGCAACGGGTTCTTTGCAGGAACTTCAAGGTCTTGATTATAATGCCCGAGTAAGTAAGCGAATGACTGAAAATGGTACTATAATTCGTGCATGGAAAAATTTAACAAGCGATCAGCAAAAGGCGGCATTTGAGCGTATGTGCGCAGAAGATCCTGAGCATATTGGTACCTATGAAGTACGTTTTAATAAAACGTTTCTAAAAAAAAGAGTTAACACAATGAATAATCTTGTTAATCTTGAATCTGATGAAAACATACTACCTTTGAGCAGGGATGGATTGGCAAGACAATCTGAGAGTAATAAGAGTATTGTTTCTGAGCTGTCATCGACTGCTAGTACAGATACAAAAATAAGTATTGGTACCAGTATGCCATTGGAGATTTTTGATGAAAAAGAAGAAGAAATGTGTGGATGTGTATCAAAGACATCTGGAGAGATAGTTAATCAAACAAGCAAAGAAGATGTTTTTGAACTCATAGAACTGGTTGATTGTCATGAAAAATCAGCTAAGAGAGTCGATAATTTTGAAGAGACAGCAGCTGTAGATCTATCTCATCCATCGCTACCTCCTGTTGTTCTTGAGTGTTATGGTGATGATATTCCAAAAAAAACAGATAGAAGATTTTGTTTGTTTCCTTTTTGCGTTGCACGAAAAAAATAATCGATTACTTTTGTTCTTTGTTGGCATTGAGTAGGTTTTCAATCTTGGCCTTTAGTATTTTGAGTTCGTTTTCTAGTATGGATTGTTCTTCAACGTCGTTGTTCATTTGTGCCGTTATTTGTTCAGCCTTTAAATGGGCATATTTGTTTTTAAGTTCAATTACATAGAAATTTTGTTCCGATGCATTACATAGTGTAATAATGGCGCTTGTTAGTACCAAAAGAATAGGCTGGGTATATTTTTTCATTACTATTTTTCGAATTTTATTTTTGGCAATTTTGAAAAAGTTGTGCTTTGTTTCCATCAGTGTCTACAAAAGATATCATTTTAAAAACATCTGGAATATCAATGATTGTATCAGTAAATTGTACGCCTTGTTTTTCCATTGCTGCAATTGCTTGTTCGATATTGTCTACATGAAAAGTTAGTACTGCATTTTGTCCAGGTTTGTCTTGAACGCCTGGTTTTGCTTGCCAAATACCAAGCAGCGCATCGCCACATTTAACTTCGAGCCAATTTGCTTGAGGATTTTCTTCATGGATGTGAAAGCCGAGAATGTCGACATAGAACTTTTTTGCTTGTTTCATGTCTGAAACGGTAATCCAGGGAAGTCCCATTTTTTTAATTAACATATTTGATCCTTGGGGAGGTGATTTTTTTGTATTCGTTTTTTTGCAGAGCGTTTATCTTGTGCGGGAATATACGGTTTGATTTTTTCAACAAACTGATTGTGTTCCATGTATCCTTCAATTACTTCTAATACTTTTTTATCTTGAATGACCAAAATAGTTGGAACTGCACGCAAGGTTGTATTACAAGATCTTTGTAGATATGCGTAGACAGGATCTTCTGGATGAAATTCTTTTATTTCAAGAGTATAGAAATGTGCTCTGTTCTTAAAAAGTGGAGCTGCCTGATAAAAATGTGGCAAGAAAAGAGTACAATAACGACACCATGAAGCATGAACAGTGATGATAATAGGTTTATTGGTAGTGCACTTGTTAAGAAATTCAGGTGTCGTTTTTAATTCTTGAGCAAAAAAAAGGGGCGAGAAAAAACAAACTATAAGCAGACAATAGAGAAAAAATGTTTTCATAGTTTTATAGACTATAAAAGATTTTCTTCAATACGCTCTTTTAATTCATCTTTTGGCATATATCCGGTTTCTTTATGTATAATTTTGCCATTTTTGATAAAAATAAAGGTTGGAACCGAAGTTACACCATAATGAATAGATAATTCACGTGCTTCATCAACATTTAATTTTGCAAAAACACACTTGCCCGCCATTTCTTTTTCAAGTTCAAGAAATACAGGATCCATTTGCTGACAAGGTCCGCACCATGTTGCATAAACATCAAGGATGGTAGGGAGCGGTGATTGGTTTATTTCTTTTTCTACGTTTTCTTGTGTGATCATTATAGCCATGTTTATTTCCTTATCAAAACAAAAGTAAGCCTCTAACAGCTCTTGTAATGTATACCAGAAACAACAAAAAAGCTATACCGTGCTTTATGCAGCAGCGGGAACAGTTGTTTTTGCAGGGAGCGTAGTCTTTTTTGCTGTAAGACTATTTCTGTCCTCAATATCGGATTGTTTATGACCTTTAATTGCTAAGGTGGCTACTGCTTGAAATGATAATTTTCTTTCAATGTCACCAGCAGGATTAAGCTGAGAACAATAGAATTGTTTATTTTTTTCAATGAGGTAATCATGTTTGTTTTCAAGCGATCCGTTCATGGTAACAGTAATGACAATGTAGTGTCTGTTGTTGAATGAAACAATACTTTCTGGATTATTGACTTGTATTGATTGTACTTCTGACAGATTAAGAAGCGTTGTATTAATAGCAGGATCGATTTCCGCATGTTTTGGAATTTCGTAGACAGGAATGTTTTTATATAAATGATCTATTGTGATATATTCAACATCAAAGGTATTATCAGATGTATCTTTTAATGTTCCATAAAAATTAATTGCAGGTACAGCTCGCCCATCGACACTTGTATTTTCGCCCATGTGGCATAATACAAAAAATGCACCTACGACCATAGCGCATCGTGTTAGTATGTTTTTATTTATATTCATATACAACCTCCGTTTACAAATAACATCTTTTAATTATTTTACAAAAAAAGGGATACAAAATGAAAGAAAAACCTTTTCATAAGGCGGATGGGTTGCTAAAAAAGGATTTTAAAGGTAGTATTAAAGCCGTGGTGGTATACTTTTTCCCTATTACTATGTAAGGAGTTCACTATGGTTAACAAAAATTATGGTCATTCGGTTGAGTCAGCGAGCTCATTTATGTCAAAAGTGTATGGTTGGATGGGTTTAGGTCTAGCTTTAACTGCAGCCGTAGCTTATTGGGTGGCATCGACACCCGAAGTTTTTAAGGTTATTGTAACGTCACCGCTGCTTATAGTGACTTTTATAGCTCAAATGGTCTTGGTTATTTATTTAAGTGCACGTATTAGAGAAATGGATTATTCGACAGCTGTTGTTTGCTTTACTACATTTTCACTATTAATGGGGCTTAATCTTTCAACCATTTTTTTAATGTATACATCAGGATCAATAGCGTTAACGTTTGCCATTACGGCAGGAATGTTTATGGCTATGGCATTGTATGGTTATTTTACAAAAGCCGATTTAACATCATTAGGTAGCTATTTAACAATGGCATTATTTGGTTTGATTATTGCCATGTTTGTTAATATGTGGTTCAAAAGTCCTCTTGCAGATTATTATATGTCTTTGGTTGGTGTTGCAATTTTTACATTGTTTACTGCTTATGATGTGTACATTATGAAAAAATTTGCAGAATCAGAAGGAATGTTTGATACTCATTTGCGTAATAAAGTTGCCGTTTATGGTGCTTTGACGTTGTACTTGGATTTTATTAATCTTTTCCTTTATTTGTTGAAATTTTTTGGCAAAAAAAAAGATAATTAATAGTTTTTAATTTTTAATAATTATAAAAGGACCGGGTTTTGTTCGGTCCTTTTTCTTTCATGGAAATGGTATGATATATATAAAAGATTTGTGTTTGTCGTTTGGTAGTCAAATTATTTTTAATGATGTGTGTTTGTCCGTTACAGATGAGCAACGTATTGGTTTGGTTGGTCGAAATGGCGCTGGCAAATCAACATTTCTAAAACTTGTTGCAGGCATTGGCAAGGCCGATAGTGGTGTTATTACGATTTCTCAGGGTTTTACCGTTGCATATATGCCCCAAGAAGTTGTAATTATGAGCTCCAAAACCATTTTTGAAGAAGCGATGGGTTCCTATAAAACAATAGGGAAATTGCGTGCGCGTTCACGAGAATTAGAACCATTATTAGAGGCACAGAATTCAGAAGCAGTGCAAGAATATGCTGCCATCATGGAAGAATTGTGTGATATGTCAGTTGAATCGGCAGAGCAAGAAGTGGTGGATTTGCTATTGGGGCTTGGCTTTAAAGAAGCACAATTACAAGATCCTGTTGATTCGCTTAGCCTTGGTTGGAAAATGCGTTTAGTGCTTGCCCAATTATTGTTGCAAAAAGCCGATTTTTATTTGTTTGACGAACCAACAAACCACCTTGATATTGTTGCAAAAGAATGGTTTTTAGAATTTTTGCGTAATGCATCTTTTGGTTTTTTACTTGTCTGTCACGATCGTTATTTTTTAGATGAGGTATGTACTGAAATTTTTGAACTTGAACGGGGCAAGGGTACCCTGTACAAGGGAAATTATACACATTATAGAGATCAAAAAGAGTTTCAGTTGGAAGCATTGTATGCAGCTTATGAACAACAACAACGTGAAGTTGCGAGCAAGCAAAAGGTAATTGATAAATTTAAAGCTGGTACTCGTGCATCAGTCGCACGTAGTATGCAAAAAGCTCTTGATAAAGTTGAAATGATTGAGCTTCCTCCTCGTGATAAAACGGTAAAATTTCGTTTTGATCATATTGAACGTTCTGGCAGAATTGTTTTGGAAGTTGAGAATGTATCGTTTGCATTTGGCGAAAAAATGCTTTTTAAAGATGTATCTTTTAAAATAGAACGTGGACAAAAAGTTGCGTTGATTGCTTCAAATGGCGTGGGTAAAACGACACTTTTCAATGTCATTATTGGAAAATTAAAACCATTAACAGGTCGTATAGAATTTGGTTATCAAGTAACAACGGCTGTCTTTGAACAAGATCAATATAAAGCTCTTGACCCTCGTAAAACTATTATTGATGAGGTTCTTGGGTCTGTCTATCATAAAACTGAAGCACAAATACGTTCATTTTTAGGTGCGTTTTTGTTTTCAGGTGATGGTATTCAGAAAAAAACAAGTGTATTGAGTGGTGGAGAACGGAATCGTGTAAGTATGGCAAAAGTATTGCTTCAAGATGCAAATTTTTTAATGCTTGATGAACCTACCAACCATTTGGATATGGAATCAAAAGATGTTCTGTTGCAAGCATTGCAGCAATATAGTGGCACTTTGTTTTTTGTTTCTCATGATCAAGATTTTGTTAATCGTTTGGCGGATCATATTTTTGAATTAACTCCTGCGGGTGTATTTACGTATGCGGGAAATTATGATTCATATTGTCAGCAAAAAGCAGCTTCTCATGCAAAAGTTGATGCATTTGCTCGTCATATACTGCATAAAGATGATCATGTAGGTCATCAATCGGGCCCAATAGCGGGATCTGATAAGAAAAAAGAACTTCACGCACTTGAACGTGTTATTGCAAAATTGGAACAGTCAATTTCAAAAGTGGGTGAATCCTTTGCCGATCTTGAATATGGAACGCCTCAATTTGAAGCAGCACAACAGAAGCTTATGGTGCTTGAGAAAGAAAAAGAACTTGCACTTAAGCAATGGGAAAAGCTTGCTGAGTGAGCAAACAACGGTATGCTAGTGCATAAAGGATTGTTTGAGTGTTGTTTTTTGTCTTAATTTTCCATTAAAAATCTTGCTATCTCTTCTCTATTGAGTTGTTCTTCTTGTTCTCTAACAAGTGCTCTTATTGTCGATGCATCAAGTTCTTCTCGATAACGAGCTTCAATTTCTTGTTGATGTTTTTCAATAGTAGATAAATCACTCATGTTTGGCGCTTTTCTTTCACTACGACAAAAAGGGCAGGTGCCTATAGTTTCTAAGAAAACTTTTTTATCAGATGCGCATGTGGTCATATGGTCGCATGTAAAGTATAAATCGGGAGTGCACGGTTCTGTAATGCAAATAGTACACAGGGGAATTATTTTTCCTGATGGTGTTATATATTTAGAAAGAATTTTTTTAATATTTGGTGGTATCACATCAAAAGCTCTTCTTCCTGTTGAATCTGTAACTGTTACATCGGGATTATAAGTCATAAGAAAATTAATAGCGGCATCTGTTTTTGCATAAAAAAGGGCTGTTCTATTTTTATTTTTTGTTTTTATATTTATTAAAGCGGGGTTTTTTTTCAAAAAAAGAGCAGCTTCCTTTAGCTGGTTATTGTTGATCGCTGTTGCCAGTGCTCCCGCATTAATTGTTTTTTTTGAGTCGTTCTGATGATATTTTTTTTTGAAATGTGTTGTCAAGATAGCGGAGCGAATTTTCTTATCATTTTTTTTAAATTGAGAAGACCTGTAATGCTCTGAACTATGGAGTGTTGCGCTGATCAGAAAAAAATATAGTAATTTCTTCATAGATTAAAATTCCTCTTTTTTATATTGTGTGCTCTTCATGCTCAGGGCAAGATAATGACATATCTTTTATACTTTGATTTAGTTTAATTATTTGTTTCGCATTTTCTAAAAGTTGTATCATGGCAGGTGTTTTTGCGTACCATTCCATAGGCCTATTTGTTCTTGCTATTATGCTATGCGCAAATGAGGGATAGCATGATAAAATACATTTTGCTTGTTCAAATTGTTGGTTATGTAATGCTTGTGCAAGCATGCTCGGAGATGGTGATACCTTTGCATTATGAACGTCTGGCTTGGTGTGGCGTTTGAATGCTTTTTGAGATTTTTTCATGAGCGGTATTTTTGATGTATTTTCACTTCCATGTGATAAGAGTGTTAGTGTTAGATATAAAAATAGAGAATAGTTTTTCATATAAGTATCCTTATTATTCGCAGCAGCAAAGACATGCGATGATATGACAAAAAATGTCTTCATATTTATTATAAAAATCACATAAAGATGGGATTATTGTTTGAGAACTAGATGGTGGATAGGGAGGCTTTTTTTGATCGTCAGGTAAAAAAGATTCGACCTTTTTTTCTTTTATGATCGGCACGAGAGTGCCAATTGATGCATTATCTGATCCAAAAAGAATTGTCATTTTAAAAAACAATACATAGAGACATTTTTTCATCATAGACCTTTTTGTATATGGACTAGTATTGCATAGTTTATCAATTGTTTGCAATAGAAAGTGAGATTAAAAAGTGTTTGTATTCAATCTTTAATGGTGCTGATCTTATATTTCAATAATGACAGTTTTAATTTCATGCTCTTCTTTAAATTTATTTGTTTCAGTAATGATATCTCCCTTTAAAGGTTCTAAAGAGATACGAAGATATTTAGGTCTTTCTTCGCTTATATCCCAATAGGTAAACAAACGAGTTGTTAATGGCGATTTGCCAGTTGGGTGTAGTTTTTCCTTTAGAGAGGTTTTTATAATAATATTGGTTCTTTTAATGAGAAAAGGAAGTGGGATTGGTTTTTGTTTACTTACATTGATGGTAATAAATACTTTAAATGACGGTTGTTCTTCGATTAAAAATCCAAATTTTAATTGGGATGTTTTTCTTTGTAGTTCCTCATGCAGGTGTGAGATAACTTTTTTGTCTGTAGTGAGTAAATGTTTGTTAGGTTCAGGATTAATAGTGTTATCTCTAAAATAGGCAATTGTACAGGTATTGCTTGCATGTGAAATGGTGCATGATAAAAGAAAAAAAGAAATAAATGTTTTCATAATTTTTCCTTTAAAATAAAATTTTTGGCCGACAAATATGATCTTAATTATCAATTTACATTATTGTTTTGTGTCATGCATATAATTTTAGCGGTGTATTTTGTTATTCATGTGCTGTGTGCGATAAGTGATTCGAATATTTTTTACTTCGAATAACTAGGTAGGGTGCAATTGGTTTTTGTCCCGCAATATATTCTTTTGCACATCCCAGTAATTTTTTCCGTAATTTACTTGGCGTCAGGCTGTGTTTATTTTTTAAACCCAAGAAACGATCTCTTCATTTCTTAAAAAGCGAGGCCATGAGCAATAAGGACTAGTGCAGCTGTAAAGTGCATTGCATGAGCATTGTGCGTATTCAGAAACACAAGCGGGGCATTTTTCTTTGCAACATGCACACACCACAGCGGCAGAGCTGATTGTTGGTATTTTAGGTTCTTCCACTTCTAACTGCATCTTTTAATATTCCTTTTCTATATTTTGGAATCCAGACTATATGGTACAGGACCTTATTTTTCGGATGGGCACCTGATTGAATATTATGACATACGTTTGGCAATTACTTCCCTCTGCTGACCTCTCTTATATGATGACCATTCATCCCCAGCTTTGAAAAGCATGGGGTTATTCTGGTCATGTTAAATGAAGATTTTCCTAACGACAGCTGCAAATGAATCTAAGCGCCATTTTTCCACTCCACTTCAAGGCTGTTAATGTGGATTCTGTTAGAATTTGTGCTGTTTTGCACGAACAGCTTGCGGTTGCATAACAACATTCGCCAAGGCATGGAGCCGATTTTGATGGATACACTTTTAGAGCAGATCCGCATTTTGAACAACTATTACCTATGCAGTGGATACTATTACAGGTACATTGTGAAATGCTAGAGCAACAAGCAGCAGATTTTTCCTTGCAACTGAGGTATGTAAGAGCACTGCATACAGTGAAGCAGCGTTTTTTAGGTTCTTTCATGATGATTGTTTTTTGTTCTGCTTGTTCTGATAATCGTGCTTCTGTATGCCGCATTTTTTTCTCATCTATTGCTAATAGATATTCTTGGTATTCTTCTTTATATCGTTCCATTATATTAAACTCTTCAATTTCTCTTGGAGATGAGTTTTTGTGTTTATCAGGAAGCATCGGGAATCGATTAATTGGCACTTTTTGTTGCTGAGTGATTATGACGGGTTGGCTGCATATGCATTCTTGCTCTGGTATATTTTTTAATGGTAGAGGGTCTTCGTGATGTTCTTTAGAAATGACATTGCAAGGGGTGCATTCAGGTATATATTGAGAACGTATTTTGTTGTCAAAAGTTTCT
>Ga0364920_10174_pt1 | contig 24970 bp, 24 predicted proteins | sample SorcelJu500001C8_FD_206961 | JGI IMG/M metagenome (GOLD analysis project Ga0364920, IMG submission 206961) | Enriched cells from Trout Bog Lake Hypolimnion, Wisconsin, USA - BchlTB.June20.5000.01.C8 | ecosystem: Environmental > Aquatic > Freshwater > Lake > Hypolimnion/Profundal zone | place: USA...
TTAGCAGTTGATGATTCAGGTTCACTCAGACAGATGCTGTCATTCAGTCTGAAGGCCGCCGGGTATCATGTAATTGAAGCCGTTGATGGTCAGGATGGACTTGATAAGGCAAAGTTGCAGGTGGTCGATCTGGTATTGACTGATCAGAATATGCCGCGCATGGATGGCCTGTCACTGATTAAAGCCTTGCGCGCCATGCCGAGTTATCAGAAAGTGCCAATTCTGATGTTGACTACCGAGTCGGGCGACGAGATGAAGTCCAGAGGACGGGCGGCTGGTGCCAACGGCTGGCTGGTCAAGCCGTTTGATCCGCAAAAACTGACCGAGGTCGTCAAAAAAGTGATTGGTTAATCTTCAGAACTGCGCTGAAAGCTGCGTCAGAACATGAGGCTGATATCTGCAAATAAAAACAGCTATTCCATGGATTAACTGTAATCAAGGGGCGGGGTAATGGCAATTGAAATGAGTCAGTTCTATCAGGTCTTCTTCGATGAGGCTGAAGAGCTGTTAGCTGAAATGGAAAAGCTGCTTCTGGCTGTCGACCTTTCAGATCCGGACATGGAAGATCTGAATGCGATCTTCCGGACTGCCCATTCTATCAAGGGTGGCGCTTCCACTTTTGGTATTTCCGATATGTCCGACGTCACTCATTTTCTGGAATCATTGCTGGATCATATTCGTAAAGGGGAAATGGCGATTACATCCGAGCATGTCGATGCGTTTTTAATCGCCAAAGACATTCTGAAAATGCAGTTGAACGGCCATAAATTTGGTGCTGAAGTCGATCAGGAAGCAGTTGCCGATGTGCGCATGCTCTTGCAGTCTCTGGCGCAAAACTCGACGCATATTGCGCCGCCCCCCAAAATTGAAAGCTACATCGATAAAAGCAAAGAAGAACAGTTCAGAAAATCCTACCGGATTGAATTCCCGAAGGTCAGCGATGTCGAAATTGACACCCTGGGTGAAGAGCTTAATCTGCTCGGAGATATCGCTAAAGAATCGCTGGATGACAACCGGATTGCTTTCGTACTGAACACCAATGCTACACCGGACGATATTATCGCCATCTGTTCGTTTATTCTCGACCCTCAGGATTTGTTCATTACCGAAATCGCGCTGAAGAAAATTCCGCCAAAAGAGAAGAGTGGAGATGAACCGGGCTACGGTTTATTCGACACGCCACACGAGCAGGATGAAGATAAGCTGGGTTACGGATTTTTCGATCCGATCGATCCCGCCTTTGCCCTGGATCGCAGCCCGGAAGAAATTATGAAGGGTGTGGCGAAAAAATTGGACAAGGATGTGTCACATCACGTGGCCGGCGCGCATGATGACAAGGGCGCCGGAAAAAAAGAGGGTTCAAATCAGGAGTCCACCACAATCCGGGTCGGCATTGAAAAGGTCGATCAAATGATCAACCTGATTGGTGAGCTGGTCATAACACAGGCCATGCTTGAGCAGCGCACCAATGATCTGGATCCGATAGAGCACGAACGGTTGCTCAGCAGTGTAGCGCAGCTCACGAGAAACACACGCGACCTGCAGGAAGCGGTGATGTCGATACGCATGATGCCGATGGATTATGTGTTTTCACGGTTTCCGCGCATGGTGCGCGATCTGGCATCAAAACTGGGCAAAAAGGTGGAGTTCATCACCTATGGCGCCTCGACCGAACTCGACAAGGGTTTGATAGAGCGCATTGTCGATCCGTTGACGCATCTGGTCAGAAACAGCATCGATCACGGGATCGAAATGCCCGACGCGCGCAGGGCCGAAGGCAAGTATGAAGCCGGCCGGCTGTCGCTGTCTGCTGCGCATCAGGGCGGCAATATCGTCATTGAAGTCAGCGATGATGGCGGTGGATTGAACCGGGAAAAAATTCTGGCCAAAGCGTTCGAAAGTGGTTTGCCGGTCACTGAAAATATGCCGGACGCCGAAGTCTGGCAACTGATTTTTGCCCCCGGCTTTTCTACTGCCGAAGTGGTGACCGATGTTTCGGGGCGCGGCGTCGGTATGGATGTGGTCAAGCGCAACATCACCAATATGGGCGGTGTGGTTGATATCCGGTCGGCGCGTGGATTTGGCACCACCATCGTCATCTCTTTGCCGCTGACACTGGCGATTTTGGATGGCATGTCGATCCGGGTGGGCGAAGAAGTCTATATTTTGCCGCTCAGCTGCGTTGTGGAGTCGCTGCAGCCGGTGCCGGACGACATTAAGGTTATCAGTGGCAAGGGCACCGTAATCAAGGTCAGGGAAGAGTATTTGCCGCTGATTGCGCTCCACCAGGTATTTGGTATCGAGCCAAAATTCACTGATCCCTGCCTGGGCATCATTGTGATTCTTGAAGTCGACGGGAAACGCGCTGCGCTGTTTATTGATGAACTGGTTGGTCAGCAGCAGGTTGTGGTGAAAAATATCGAATCAAATTATCGAAAAGTACCAGGTGTTTCTGGCGCCACGATTTTGGGCGATGGATGTGTTGCGTTGATTTTGGACGTTTCCGCTTTATTAAGAACTTGAATTAGGAGTAAATTATGTTGCAATTCTCACAGACAGATTCTCCGGCTTCGACGCACGGTGCGAAGTCGGGCAGCGATGCAGACGGCAGTGAATTTTTAGCTTTTACGCTTGGACGGGAAGAGTACGGCATTGATATTTTGAAGGTGCAGGAAATTCGCGGCTATGAAGCTGTTACGCGTATCGCGAATGCGCCGGTTTTTGTCAAGGGCGTAATTAACCTGCGCGGAATTATCGTGCCGGTGGTCGATATGCGGATCAAATTCAATCTCGGTTCTCCGACCTATGATCAGTTCACCGTAGTCATTATCCTGAATATCAACACGCGCATCGTCGGCATGGTGGTAGACAGTGTTTCAGACGTGACTACGCTGATGCCGGATCAGATCAAGCCGCCGCCGGAAATGGATACCACGTTTAATTCAGATTATCTGATTGGACTGGGAACGATAGATGAGCGTATGCTGATTCTGGTCGATATCGATAAATTAATGACCAGTCCGGATATGGGTCTGGTTGATCATCAGGCAAGTTAGTTTCACAACAGGCAGGTAAGTCCAATGGTAAATGCAACACCCTCCAGAGAGTCAGGCAAAGAGTTTAACTTTACTCCCAGGGATTTTGAACGTGTGCGCGTTCTCATTTACCAGCGTGCCGGAATATCTCTTTCGGACAGCAAACAGGAAATGGTTTACAGCCGTCTGGCCAGGCGCCTGAGGGCAACCGGCATCAACAGTTTTGCGGAATATCTGGATGAACTCGAGCGCGGCAACGATACTGAAGAATGGGTTGCATTTACAAATGCGCTGACGACCAATCTGACTTCTTTTTTCAGAGAAGAACATCACTTTCCGCTGTTGGCAGACTTCGCCAGCAAGTTAAAAGAACCAATTACAGTCTGGTGTTCGGCAAGCTCAACTGGCGAGGAACCGTATTCGATAGCCATTACCCTTTGTGAGGCGTATGGCAAGATGAATCCGCCCGTTAAGATTATTGCAACTGATATTGATACCAATGTTTTAAGAACTGCAGCGGACGGTGTGTACAGCATGGAGCGCCTCGATAAAATGGCGCCGGATCGTGTCAAAAAGTTTTTCCTGAGGGGCAAAGGGTCGAACGATGGTCAGGTCAGGGTGCGGCCGGAATTGCGCCAGATGATCGAATTCAAACAGTTAAACCTGCTCGCGGACAGTTGGCCTGTGACAGGCGGATTCGATGTGATTTTCTGCCGGAATGTAATGATTTATTTTGACAAGCCAACCCAGAAAAAAATACTGCAGCGCTTTGCGCCACTGCTAAAGCCTCACGGACTGCTGTTTGTAGGGCATTCCGAGAATTTTTCATATTTAACCGACATATTTCAGCTGAGAGGCAAGACGGTCTATGAAGTATCCCGATAGCCAGTTTTGTTTCCTGCTCTTTTTCAGCCTCCCGGCTTCGAAGGAATTTTATGAGTGAGATGAGCGTAGAGCATCTTGCTACCAATTTCTACTACGATCGCACTTTCGATTGCGAAGCAGCTAAGATTTTGCCTGGCGAATACTATTTTTCCGGTAAGGATATGGTCATTGTGACCGTCCTGGGATCCTGTGTTTCAGCGTGTATCCGCGATCGGGTTTCGGGAATAGGCGGCATGAATCATTTTATGTTGCCGGATGCCGGAAGTGATGACAGTCCGGTTTCGGCATCGATGCGTTATGGCACCTATGCCATGGAAATTCTGATCAATGAACTGCTCAAGGCCGGCGCGCGACGTGAAAATTTTGAGGCCAAGGTTTTTGGCGGTGGCAATGTGCTGCGCGGATTTACTTCGATAAACGTGGGCGAACGCAACGCCAAATTTGTGCGCGAATATCTGAAGTTGGAAAATATCAGAATCACTGCGGAAGATTTAATCGATATTCATCCAAGAAAAGTATTCTTTTTTCCGCGCACCGGAAAAGTGTTGGTGAAAAAATTAAAAGTAGTACATAACGACACGTTGAAACAGCGCGAAATTGAATATGCCAACAAACTTAAAAAAGATGCATCGAATGGTGGCGGTGAAATTGATCTGTTTTGATTGTGTCAACGTACAGGGGGCGGAGCAATGAAAATAAAAGTTTTGATTGTTGATGACTCTGCTTTAATCCGCAGTCTGATGACCGAGATCATCTCATCCCAGCCGGATATGGAAGTGGTCGGGGTCGCGCCGGATCCGCTGGTGGCCAGGGAGTTGATAAAAAAGACTAATCCACATGTGCTGACACTGGACGTGGAAATGCCCAAGATGGATGGCCTGGAATTTCTGGAAAAACTGATGCGACTGCGTCCGATGCCGGTGCTGATGGTCTCGTCGCTGACTGAGCGCGGTTCTGAAATCACCATGCGCGCGCTGGAATTGGGTGCGGTCGATTTTATTACCAAACCAAAAATTTCGATTCAACACGGAATGATGGAATATGCCGAGTTGATCGCCGATAAAATCCGTATCGTTTCGCGTGCCAGACTGAAGACCCGCACGCAGCTCATTGCAGACTCCGCTCATCAGTCCACTGCACAGCTGCCGGCACTGCGCAGTCCGTTAATCAGCAGCGAGAAGCTGATTATTGTAGGGGCCTCCACCGGAGGCACCGAGGCGATTAAAAATTTTCTGATCAATATGCCGGCCGATTGTCCGGGTATACTGATTACACAGCACATGCCGGAAGGGTTCACCAAATCGTTTGCCAAACGACTGGACAGTTTATGCCAGATTTCAGTCAGCGAAGCCGAAGGAGGGGAGCGGATTCTGCCTGGCCATGCTTACATAGCGCCAGGCCATTCACATCTGTTGCTGGCCCGCAGTGGCGCGAACTATATGACGCAACTCAGTCAGGAAGATCCGGTAAACCGGCATCGTCCCTCAGTCGATGTGCTGTTTCGCTCGGCGGCTCAATATGCGGGGAAAAATGCCGTCGGGGTTATTTTGACGGGTATGGGTAAAGATGGCGCAGCCGGTATGCTGGCTATGAAGCAGGCCGGTTCATATAACTTTGCTCAGGACGAAGCGAGTTGCGTGGTTTTTGGAATGCCAAGAGAAGCGATCGCGATCGGTGCGACGCATGACGTTGCGCCGATAGGTGAAATGTCCGGCAGGGTATTGAATTATTTGACAACGCATGGAGGTCGGGCGTTGCGCGTTTAATCGATTGTTTGAAAAAAAATGCAGTTTATCTGAGAAAAAATTAGGCAATATTTTAAATAAGAACTAAATTTAATACTAAGCACTGGTCTCACTTACATTTAATTTGTTTTATGAAAACACGGAGTAATTATGGCTGACCCAAATTTGAAATTTCTTGTGGTTGATGATTTTTCTACAATGCGCCGAATCGTAAGAAATTTATTAAAAGAATTAGGTTACACGAATGTCGACGAAGCTGAAGACGGTGCCATGGGCCTGTCCAAGTTGCGGAGTGGTCAGTTTGACTTTGTCATTTCCGACTGGAATATGCCGAACATGGATGGTTTGACCATGCTGCAGCAGATTCGCGCTGATCCGGCTCTGGCAAAAATTCCGGTCCTGATGGTCACAGCTGAAGCCAAGAAGGAAAATATCATTGCAGCAGCTCAGGCGGGTGCGAATGGTTATGTGGTTAAACCATTTACCGCCGCAACACTGGACGAAAAATTGGCCAAGATTTTTGAGAAGCTGAGTAAAGCAGGAGTCTGATATGAATAGCTTATCTGAAGATGGCGCGTTGCCAGATAAAGCTCAGGATGTGCTGCAGCACGACGAGGTCTTGCTGCGCATTGGTCACATGACGCGTGCTCTGCATGACAGTTTGCATGGCCTGGGATTGGACAAGCTGCTGCTGACTGCCGCCGAAGATATTCCGAATGCGCGTGATCGGCTGGATTACGTCGCGAAAAAGTCGGAAGAGGCAGCGCAGAAGGTGCTCAATGCCACCGATGCAGCTATTCCTTTGCAGGAAAAAATGGATCGCGGCGCCAGTGCCATGATCACTCAGCTGAACGCAGTTCTACAGGCAGATTATTCTGAACAGGCGGCTCGTGCAACCATGTCCCAGACGCTGCAGTATCTGGACACTGTCAATCACGATAGCGCCACTACCAAAGCGCATCTGATGGACATCATGATGGCACAGGATTTTCAGGATTTGACCGGACAGGTGATCAAAAAAATCACCGAGCTGGCGCAGAATATCGAGCAGCAACTTGTGCAGATTCTGATCGATTATTCGCCGGCAGAAATCAAGCGCAGCAGCGGCGAAGGCTTGCTGAATGGTCCGCAAATGAATCCAGTCAATAAAATTGACGTAGTTGCAGGACAAGCGCAAGTTGATGACCTGCTGGACAGCTTAGGATTTTAAAATTATGCAAGACGCAAATTTCATATTAAGAGAACCGCTGCTCAATTCAAAACAACAGGTAATAGGTTACGAATTAAGCTGGCAGCAAAAAAATACAGATCCCCTTGGTGATGATGATCTGAATTCCCTGCTTGAATTTGTAGCGGAACAGTTAATCAATGAAGACGGCGTCTGGTTGTTGGGAGAAAGTCTGATTTTTCTGGAAACCGTTCCGGCACTGTTTCAGGCGCCTGCATTAAAATTGCTGCCGCCGAAAAATATAGTTCTGACGATCAGGCGTTCCTATTTGCAGGATGAGGCAACGCTGGAAGCCGTCAAGGCTTTGCGTGCGCAGGGTTACGGCATTTGTTTGCGTGGCGCGGATATCAACCGGCTGGATAAAACAGTAATGGGATTGATTTCCCATATTGAAGTGCGCCTGTCAGCGACAGACTTTGCGGCTCAGGCGAAAATGTATGCGGCATTAAAACAGTCTTCAATACGTATGGTGGCACGTCAGATCTTAACCTGGCAGGACTTCGACGCCTGTGCTGCGCTGGGTCTGGATGCGTTTGTCGGCAAGCTGCATCTCACGCCAAGGCCGGAACAGAACAATCAGCCCAAGGGTATTAATGCGGCTCAAACCGTCATTTTGCAATTGATGGAGCTGGTCAGAAAAAATGCAGATATCGCCGCGCTGGAAGCGGTATTGCGTCGTGATGCCGGGCTGTCTTACAAATTGCTGCAGTATATCAACTCAGCCGGCTTTGGTTTGCGAACACCTATTCAGTCATTGAAACATGCTGTCCAGCTGTTGGGTTACAGTCCACTGTATCGCTGGTTGTCAGTGCTGCTGGCAACTGCCAGCAGCGGCGGCTATTCGCCCGTGTTGATGGAAACTGCCATCGTTCGCGGACGTTTTTCGGAGTTGCTGGGCGTGCCGCAGTTGCCAAAAGGCGATGCTGAGAATTTATTTGTAGCCGGGATGTTTTCTTTGCTGGATCGTTTGCTGAATGTGCCAATGGATCGGGTTCTTGCCACCGTGCAGCTGCCCGAACAGGTTACTCAGGCACTGCTGACCCGTGAAGGCCTGTACGGCCCCTATCTGTCGCTGGCCGAAGCGTGTGAGTTAAACAGTGCGTTGGCAGGCTCACTGGCCGGTTCGCTGAATATCGAGACCGACGAAGTCAATCGCGCGCATCTGAGTTCGCTGGTCTGGGCTAAAAATGTAGCGTCGGCGACCAAGGCTTAATACCGGCATTTTGCAAGTCTGCAGTTCATCAGATCACTTCTGTCAATGATGCGGCCGGTAAGCCTGGCCGCATCGTTCATTCGCTTCAGTCAATCATCGGTTGTCAGTCTTGCCGGCCGATCGATACCCGATACGAAAAGCCCCCCAATGTTTTCCATTGACATAAATCGGTACCGACAGGTCATGCATCACTTCGCCTGTATCGCGCTTATAGGTCTGTAGCAGAAACTGTTTTGTGTTCGTGCCACAACGCAAACCGGTGCGATCATTAAATATCCGTTTGGTCCGGTTGTTGAGGATATCTTCGTCGTAATTTCCGGTCAGAGGTTGTGAAAACTTTTTATTGTGAGTGGGGAAATAACCTTTGGTATCGACTGCCCCGGCATAGGCAATTTGCGACATACGATCCAGAATTGCTTCCTGTATGGCCGGCAGCACCCGGTCTGTATATGCGTCAAAACTGCTGTGGTACTTTTGCGGACTGGTATTTGGAATCGGGCGGTAATGCCGGTCGAACAGCGCATCGCTGCTGATCTGACCATGCTCAACGGATGACTGAAACAGTTTGCCAATCTCCTGTGAAGCGGCCTGAGCTGCAAGCCGGATTTCATCGTGAATCGTGCTTATCCCGGATTCGGCCATTGCCACTGAAATTGTCTCGGCCCGCTCGGCAACCAGCATGGCAGATTCAACCGCTTCCGGCAGAGAGTTTTCTGTTGCGTGCATGCTGTCATGAATTCGGGTCAGGGCATCGGTAATGGCATCGGTTCTTTCAGCCAGTACTTTGGTCGCATCAACAATTTTTTGAATTTCATTTTCTGATTCAGATGACGACTTCCCAATGTTGGTGAGAAAGTTATGGACCGCCTCAATATTTTTCGCGGCCTCTGTCACCTTGCCGGCAAGACTGTCCATTCCGGTCGAGGCCAGTCCGGATTGTTCATCAATTTCACGTATCATCACGCCAATTTCATCCGTGGCGGATTTGGTGCGATGGGCAAGCTGACGAACTTCGTTTGCAACGACGGCAAATCCGCGCCCATGCTCACCGGCCCGCGCTGCTTCGATCGCCGCATTTAACGCCAGCAGGTTGGTGCGCGCAGCAATCTCATTAATAACTTCGGTAATGCCATGAATGTGCCGTGATTTTTCACGCAAAACTTTCATCATGGCCGAAGCCGTGTGCGCATCAGCCTGCGCCATACTGATTTTGCCCAGGCCATGATTGATTAATGTACCGGCCGAAACGGTCTCTTTGCGTACTTCTGCGGCGACCTGCAGCGCCCGTCTGGTATTTTGTGCAATCTGATTGGACGAAGCCGAGTTCTGTTGTGATTTGTCGACGATGTTGTTGGCAATGGCCACATCCTGCTCCACCTTTTTTTTGACCTGGTCGATAAAGTGTGACGTCTCGGCAGCGCCTATCATGATGCCTTCAATTTCCTGCGCCATCAGACCTGAAAACAGATCAACATCCTTCTTGTTCAGGATGTTCAAAACCAGAAGTGAACTGCACGCCGATGCAAAAATCGGAATCCAGATTGTGGCGTAGCCGGAGCCGATCAGAAAAATCCATAACCAGACCGGTATGGCGCTGACAGCGATTGCGGAAAACACAATAATTGCGTTCTTTTTTATCACGGATTTGTCCATGTTTAACTGTCCCATTATTATATTTGCGTCATTGTCACTGAATTTATCTGGCAGAGCGTGCGCCTGAATGCAGAGGGAGAAGGTTACGATCAGAGGTTGTATTCTGCGATATCACTTGGTTCCAGATCCGGTTCACGACATGATTCAATTTCGAGTGATGTCATCTGGAGTTTAATCGAAGATTTCTGGATGACAAGTTAAATAACGGACGGTCGCGCTGTCTCTGCCTGGCGCGCCGGTCGTGCTATGCCAGGTTTTTTGATTTAATCATCCCGGTGTCGTCTGAAAACTGACGTTGTTCGTGGCACGCATGCTGCAAATGGCTGCCTGCTCTTGGCCAGGCAGGAATGCGTGATAAATCTGCAGGCAATCTCCCAGCCAGGTTCAGAGCTGCCGGTTGGTGTTGGCGGCAGGGCGACTGGCCGGACCATTGCAGAGCAGCATAAAAATCAACGCCATCACCCACAGTACTGCAACCATTGCAGCTGAACCAAACCGTTGCATCAACATGCCGGTCAGTGCCGGTCCGACACTGCTGGAGATATTCCAGGTAATTCCAATCAAACCGGATATGCGCAACAGGGCGGTGCCACTGAAATGCTGGCCTGAGGCCACCATGGACAGTGTGTAAATCGCGCCGGCACAGCCTCCGAGGAAAAACAGATAAACCTCCCAGACAACCGGCAAATGAATGACCAGCGGCAGCAACGGTAACAGCAGGCATACAGCCACGCCGCAGCAGCGGTGCACGCGCTCCCTGCCATAATGATCCGACAGCCAGCCGGCAGCATACTGAAGCGCGGCGTCACCGGCCAATACGATCGCTGATGCGACTAACGCCGTGCTTTGGGTAAAGCCGGCATCCAGCGCAGCCAGCGGCAGAAAACCCAGCACGATACTGTCAAATGAGGCGAAGAAGGCGGTGCCGGCAATAATCACGCAGCCTTTGCGCGCAATGGCGATCCATGGCATGTCTGTTTCGCGGCCGTTTTGTGGATGATGCGGTTCGCTTCCGGCTGGCCCAGTGTTGTCGGCAGCGCAGGCGATGCCGGGTATGCCAAGCAGAAAAAGTGCGCCGCACATCACAAAGGAATTGTTCGGAAAACGTGAAAACCAGTCCGTAAGCAGCGGGCCAAGAACCTGGAACAGGGTGAAGCTGGTCGTGTAAATCGCAACCACACGGCCGCGTATGGCATCGCTGGCCAGGACATTGATCCATGATTCGCCGATGATAAACAGCGCCGCCATGGCTGATCCAAACAGTCCTCGCAACAGCATCCACGTGCCAGGCGAATTGCAGTACTGCAGCGGGATAACGGTGGCGCCTGCAATTAAAAAACAGCCAAACATAATTTTTTTTCGCCCCATTTTTTCCACCAGCGTCGGCGTAATCAGGGTGCCTGCGATACCGCCAATTGCTGTGGCCGAGATCATCCAGCCGACCAGATTCGGGCCGTAGCCACGTTCAGTTAATACCAGTGCGGTCAATGGCAGCGTGCAGCCCAAACCAATGCCAACGACGGCAATGCTGATTGTTACCGCAATAAAATCTCGCCAGACAGGTGCCTTTTGCATGCTGCTCCCAGAGAAGAAAGTAAATGTGTCAGATTGAATTGAAACCGTCTTTACAATCAGTTCGTGTCGTTTGGATTCAAAAGGTGGCAGGGAGATCGGCAGTCGCCGCGTTGATCTGCAGACTGGCAGCATTCTAAGAGTAGAAATTTTGAAAATGCTGACGTAGCGTCAGTTTGAATATTTCGCTGCAATCCTGGCTTCAGTACCGTCGGCCCTGATTTCTTTTAGCTTGGTGCGCATCGTGTCCAGCCACACGTCACTCACCTGGGGATTACAGGCAAGGTAGTACTCAGAAGATCCGTAGGTGAACAGCAGTGCCACCTTATCTTTGCCATGGATCGCTGCAATCATGCTCGGCGCCTGGGCGATATCCGAGGTCCAGTAATCAAGCCGTCCAAGCAGCAGGTTTTTGAGCGTGATGTCGTCTGCGTAAGAATTGATGACATGGTAGCCGTGTTTGGTCAGATATTGGCCAAGTGCATCGCCCAGATAACCGCCTATTGAGGCGTCTTTGATTTGCGACAGCTGCGTTATCTTGCCCAATTTGTCGGGGCTGCCGTAGATGCCCCATTCGCCTTTGGAAATCGGACCCAGCCATTTAAAGCTGGCTTCCCGCTCCGCGGTACGGGCAGTTTCATATACACAGGTATCCGGCTGAGTTCGGGCCAGCTCATAAGCCCGCTTCCAGCTCATCATCTGCATATGATAGGGAATATGGCTGCGGCGCATCAGTTCATGTATTTTGTCGGCCGTTATGCCGTAAATTGTTTTGCCGTCATCCGTGGACATTTGAAATCGATTTGATGCTTCGGTCGTTATAATCAGCGTTTTTTGCTGCCCGTGCACATTGCCGGCGCCAAAAACGCAGGACGTTGCCAGAATCAGAATTTTCCAGAAGTAATTGGTACGACTCAACTTTTCCATTGCAATTATTCTTGTTTGAATGTGGGCGACTGCGTCAGATCGAAGCGCGCTCAGTTTATCAATTAAACCGGACTGCTGATATCTTTTTCAGCCTGCAGGCGTTTTTTCTGATTGATTAAGAGTCTGGAATCAAACAGAAAATAGCAAAAACGTAAGTTGGCACGTTTTATTCGGTCCTCATATGGACCATCTTGAAAAAGGATAGAGGTGGCAAAAGCGATCTGACGGTGCTGTCTGGTTGATACAGGATTTTCATCTCCCAAAAATTCAGGGTCTGGGTATTGGCCGTGCTTTAGGTGTCAAAATATTCGCTGATGCTCGTACTCATCACCTTTTTGGCATTCCTGTTTTGTTCGTTGTCGATGCTTTCTTCAAGTTTGGCCCTGACTGCATTTCTGAATTCAGGTGAGTATTTACCGGTGCTTTCGAATACGTTTTTCAGTTTGTTAAACAGCTTATGTTTTGTGCTGATATTGTATGAAAGTTCGTTCCCGATTCCGGCGTGGATTTTTTTCAGGAGGATGCAGAGCGGTCCCGATATTGCGTCAATTAAGCTCTGTTCCTGTTCGGTCCTGACTGTGACGAACAAGGATTCAACACCGCACCTGCTGCTCAACTTTGAAAGTTTGCCGATGTTGTTGTCATTAATATTTTCGTTCATGCGACACATATCATCACTGATACGCAGCGCAGCAGCTTTATTGGATGCACTGAATATGGAATCAAATTTTTCCTGGCTCAGTTTTCCCAAAGCATAAATCCATTGTGCCGCAGGGCCTGCCGGTCTTTCGTTGCAGATCAGCGTTTCCGGGCAATCCAAAAGGCACTCAGTGTAATTTTCTCCGGTCAGACACAAGTCCTGAATCAAGGTGACTTCTTTGATGGTGCAGCTTACTTTGGCGGAATGCGCAAACGCATCTTCAATTTTGATTTGGAATAAGTCCCGACTGCCTGGTCTGGCCAATTCGGACAGTCGTACAAATGTGGAAATTCTGTCATTCACATTCGTCGATTCGTAAATTGCGTTGCACAGTTTCATTGCCTTTATTTTGTCGCGGCTTTCAAAACAGTCGCTCATTGCTGCCCATCTGGATTTTATCCAGTCATTTTCAAACGTCTCAAATGACAGTCTGTCTGTTAAATCCAAAGGTGAATTATGGATATCGGGGACCCTGTCCGGATTCAGCGGGATATCGGCAATAAATTCATCACTGCAGAAATCGTAATAAAACTGACCGTTATCCTTGTTGTATTGCGGATCGAATTTTTCATGATCTTTGGCGTGCGCCAGATTTCGCAGGCAGGCCAATGCATCCAGAGCATTTCTTTTATAGCCCATTCTTTCCTGTTCACTCGCGTGCATATCTCTGTATTTTTCGTAGGCATGCAAAAGGTCAAACACATGGCCAAATGCCTCTTTATGTGAATCGGAAGAAAAGCAGTTCGCTATTTTTTGCCAGATGGTCATCGCATTTTTGACGGCCTGGGTCCGGTTGTCAGATTCTTGCAGCTTTGCTAAAGCGTTGTCTGATATGTTGACGGTCCATGCGATGCGGCCACTTCCAACGATAAATTGCATAATTAGATCACTCGGAGATAATTGCTTTTGGCGACGGCTGCTTACTGCGTGGTTCAGATTAAAACTTAAAACAGATTTCAAAAACTTTCCGGTTGTTGCTATCGTAATCGAGTCTGCTCGCGGCCCAAATTATCGCTTACCCGCATTTTTGATCTGGCAGCACAAATATCAGGCGAAAAGAATGACATGGCCAGTGGATTGCCGGCATCTCTGGCGCTTCGCGGGTATTCCAGATGAAAAGCCAATGACCCACATAGCACGTCGAATGTACAGTCGGGGAATTAACTAATTAGTAATTTCCGAAGTGGGTTCCATGTCGTATTTTTAATATGATGACCTGCTGGATTGTTAAGAAATTGACAGTGTTTTTGGATTTATCGAAATTTACAGGGGGTTGCCATGAGTAACGTTTTTTCAATTGCCAATAAATTTCAGTATTGCCTGAATTCAGGCGGAGGGAGTATCAAAGATAAAAACACTGAGTATGTGGGTACGGACAGGGGGCTGCTGATTTACTTCATTTTCGCGTTGCTGGAAAAAATCCGTGGTGAAAACAGTTATGACGGTTTAAAGAATTCATTCGATTCGATTGCGTCCACCATACTTGGCACGAAAAAAAATGAGGGGAGATTCGAATGTGTCATCACGGTGGAAGAAGATGAATACAGCATCGAACATGATGAGGACAGTGGCCACATCATTTTCAGTAAAATCGGTTCGTGGCAGTCTGTGTCAGTGCCCGGCACCTTTAATGGATTGAAAGAAATTATTCTCGATCAATATTTAACCGATAAAAAACAATTTATGAGCGGCAATGAACGTCAGGTTGACTCTGTTGACTTGAGCAAGTTTGATTTAAGCGAGATTGACTATCAGGTTATTGCGCAGGACGCAGGGGTGGAGGTTCGGTATGTCAAGGGCCGGACGGACGATTACGGGGAATCCACTGAAATCAAAGATACCAGCATCGACTTTGAAGAGTTCGATTTTAAACCCGATTATTTCGCGTTTAGACGGTGATTGCACCCGTCTTCAGCGTCAGGCTTCTGAACAGGTTCAGAAGCCTTTTTTTATTCTCACCGGCGAAATGCATTATTCTGCCAAATCAACGACAACCCGCCCCCTGCTTTTCCCCGCCATCATTTCCGCCGCTATTTCAGGAACGCCGCTCAGCCCGATACAGCGTTCCGTCGCAGCCAGTCTGGAAAAATCAAGATCGCGCGCCAGACGTTGCCAGGCCTGCAGTCGTCTTGGATTTGGGCACATGACCGAATCGATGCCGATCAGTTTCACGCCGCGCAGAATGAATGGCATCACCGTGGTGGCGAGCTGAAAGCCGCCGGCCAGTCCGCAGGCAGCAACCGCGCCCTGATAATCCATTTCAGCCAGCAGTCGGGCCAATACGGTACCGCCAACGGTATCGACGGCGCCGCCCCACTTCTGTGCTTCCAGGGGTTTGGGAGCAACTTTCCATTCTTCGCCGCCGATAACTTCATCCGCACCCAGACTTGTCAGGTATTTCAGAGAAGTTTCATTGACTTCGCGAGTCAATGCCGTGACCTGATATCCGAGCCGGGAAAGCAATAAAATTGCCACCGATCCCAGGCCGCCATTTGCGCCAGAAACCACAATTTTCCCGGATTGTGGCGTAATTCCGGCATCTTCGAGACCCATAACGCACAGCATGGCGGTCAGACCTGCGGTACCGATGGTCATCGATTGGCGCAGGCTGATTGCTGCCGGCAACGGCAACAGCCATGCGGCCCTGAGGCGCTGCATCTGGCTGTATCCGCCCCAAAAACGCTCACCGACACCCCAGCCAGTCAATACCACTGCGTCTCCGGGGGTGAATCCGCCGTCTGAGGATTCGACTACCGTGCCAGCCAGGTCGATCCCCGGCACCATGGGAAATTTGCGGATGATCTTTCCTGTGCCGGTTACCGCCATGGCGTCCTTGTAGTTGATTGAAGAGTACTGGACGTTGACCAGCACTTCACCTTCCGGCAAATCAGCGCTGTCCAGCTGCTCCACTGCCGCACTGGTTTTGCCGTCGCTTTCGCGCAGTACTAAAGCCTTGAATTGAGTCATTTTTATCTCCGGAAAATTTTATGATTTGAGTCTTTGAATATTGTCCAAAATTGCCACAGGAAAGAGGGCTGCTTTGGGCAGGCGGGTGTCGACGTGCAGACAGATAAAATCGCATGTCGCAACGATTTCGTCGCCGTGACGCATGATGTGATGAGTATACAGGCGTTTCTTATCGGCATCTTTAATACTGGCGATTATCTCGATTGCGTCCCCTTCTTTGGCTTCGCGCAGATAACGGATATGCGACTCCACCGTGTAAGTTGAAAAGTCGCCCCGGTACATTTTTCCCAGGCCAACGCTGTCAAGCACGATGTCGAGCGAACTGCTGAACGGGATCAGATAGTAGCAGTCGCTAAAATGTTCGTTGTAGTCGCACCACTGTGCGGGGACAGAAAAACTGTGGATCTTTATGGACATTGAACGGCCGTGGTCCCGGGTTGAGTGAACGTCATTGTAATGCCGCCTGCAGTTTCTTTCCTGTCTGGCTTCGAATAAATTATCTTGAAATCTGTGGAGTAGTCGGGTCGATGCGCTCATCTGGAAGATACGTGCCGGCCTGGAATTTGATTAGGGCAATCCCCATTGTCATGTTGGCTCCTAACTTGATAAATTCGAAACATCTGGACGTGATGCAACCGATTTAGGTGAAAAGCCCAAATTTTTGCAGATGCCCGTTCAGTAATCGGACTTTTTTAAATTGACGCCTGGGGCATGGGGAAATCTATGGCAAGTATCGAGATGAATAGACGGGTTGATTATTTATTTTCATTACAAATAAGTGATGCAGTAATCGACACGGGAAAACTGGAGTCCGCGTTCCAGATCGGTCAGGGGCAAAGCAGCTGGTTTCAGAAGTTACTGGCTTTTTTCCGACGTGACGATAAAAATCAGGTTTTATCGTTGATGAAGCAATTTGGAAATGCTGCCAAAAATTATAAACGGACTGATATCACCGACTCAGAAAGATTCGAATTTAAGCAGCGTGCATTGACAATTGTTGCTGGAATGAGAAGCAAGGTAAGTTGTGGCACTCTGGAAGATTTTGACGCGCTGATGCATCCCAAGCTGGCTATTTTTTCAGGGACGGCCATGGATTTAGGAATGAGCGTTTCAGACGTTTCAGGTTCCAGGCAAATTGAGCATCGTCGGACAGGTGAGAATCGCAGTATTGCCTATGGTCTGGAATTACGTACGCCGGTCCACCGGGGAAAAATTGGCGAGTTGGACGATATGTGGAATATGAAGGAACGGGCGCGTCGTGCGCCACCAACCTCCGCGCAACTTGCAACTCGGATGCAATCTCTGGAGCCGTTGTATTTCCAACTGCTGTCGTCAGAAAATTCAGCTCCCACTGCATCGTCTGTTTCAGGTACAGACGTTTTACAACCCGCATCAATGAATGAAATCGCGAAAGAAAATACTCCGTTCGCGACGTTGGAGAATGATACCGCGGCAGTGCAGTCTGAAACGGACAGAAGCAACTGGTCCGATATCCTGTACATGGACAGACTGACCAGGTTAAGACACGACGAGACCGTTGCTGGGGCTACCCACACACAAATACGGCAATCTGAGTCCGACAAACCGGAAAATTATCTGGATTTTTTAAACGCTGCAATGAAAAACAATGATATCGACCCACAAGAAAAGGAATCCTTTGAGAGGGATTACTGGCAATTGAAAGTCGATACGCTCGCTCGCAAGGCGGACAAATTTGAAGATCTGGGCAGCTGAAAAAAAGAAGGTGTAGTCGTCGCTGAGTGCACCTTCATTTCATTCCGAATGGAATTCAGGTCATTTTGTTTTTTAGGCAGGCAGTGTTAAAGCGCCTTCAAAATACGGCGGAACCAGTTTCCGATGTCAGTTACTTCTTCCAGAGACACGGTATGCTGCATATTATATTCATGCCATTCCACCTGATAACCGAGACTGGTTAACGTATCGCGCGATTGCGTGGCACGCTGCAGAACGATGACAGGATCGTTGCGGCCATGCGCCAGGAAAATCGGCACTTGCTGATTGGCAGGATTGCGTTCCTGGCCTGTAAGCTGACTCAGCGGCAAATACCCGGACAAACAAAGCAGGCCAGTTAATTCGGTGCTTTGACGCAGACCTGTTTGCAGAGCCATGGCACAGCCTTGTGAAAATCCGGCCAGAATGATTTTTTCAGCGCCGGCTGCTTTTTCGATTGCGATTATTTCTTCAATCGCCGTCTGCGACTTGCGCAATCCCGCTTCGTCTTCGCGGATCAGCAAATCTGCGGCACGGATGTCGTACCAGGCTGGCATGACATAGCCGCCGTTGACGGAGACCGGAATGTGCGGCGCGTTGGGAAATACAAAACGTATTCCCGGACATCCGCTTAAATCCAGTTCTTTAACGATGGGAACAAAGTCATTGCCGTCAGCGCCCAGTCCGTGCATCCAGATGACGGAAACCTTGGGATTGGGTGCTGTTTCGATTTTAATAGTGGATAAAGTCATGATGAAATTGAAGTGGTTTTAATGGCAGATTTGGGACGGAATGCCTGACAGATTATTGGATTGGTTTCGATATACGGACCGCCGATCAGATCGATGCAGTAGGGAATCGCAGCAAAGATCCCGGGTACGACGCTGACCCCGGTGGTGTCACGCAAGCCTTCCAACGTTTCTTTAATCGATTTGGGCTGACCTGGCAAATTCAGGATCAGCGCAGCGTGATCAGGTGTTTCGCGTATGACAGCAACCTGCCGCGACAAAATCGCGGTCGGCACAAACTTCAAGCTGATCTGGCGCATCTGTTCACCGAAGCCCGGCATTTCCCTGGTCGCCACTGCCAATGTGGCTTCGGGCGTGACATCGCGCCGTGATGGCCCGGTTCCGCCGGTGGTGAGCACCAGATGACAGTGGTGCTGGTCAACCAGGCTCATGAGGGTTTGCTCTATCTGGGTACGTTCATCTGGAATCAGGCGGGTGACGATTTCGAATGGACTTTGCAGGCAACCGGTGAGCCAGTCCTTCAAGGCCGGCAGGCCCAGATCTTCATAGGTACCCGATGTGGCGCGGTCGGATATGCTGACGATACCGATACGACACGGTGCGGAACGCAAATCAATAGGTGTCTGCGTCATCCTCTTCCTCGTCCATGCCTGGTTCATCGTCTGCTTTTTTACTGTCAGTGTGCAGTTGTTTCAAGATCTGGAAAATTTCCCGGTATGCTCTGGGCGGTTTGTTTTCAGCCTGTTCTTTGCGCGCATTGCGAATCAACGTACGCAAATGCTGGGCGTCGAGTTGCGGATGCTGTTCCAGTAATTCGGTCAAGGCCTTGTCGTCGGTCAGTAATTTGTCGCGTTTTTTTTCAAACGAATGCATGGTCGCGGTTTCAGCTTTGGATGCACCACGCCAGCTGTCGATGGTGCGCTGGATGGTCGCAACTTCTTCATCGGTCAGAGTGCGCATTTTTTTGCCCACGTATTGCAACTGGCGACGACGGCCTTCGTGATCTTTAATCAGCTGGCATTCCAGAATTGCGTCGCGCACATCGTCGGGCATCGGCACGCGTTTGACGCGATCACGCGGTTGATCGATGAGTTCCTGTCCGAGTTTTTGCAGCGCCGTCATCTGGCGCTTCAATTCGGATTTGGAAGGGCGTTCGTATTCTTGCTCGAATTCAGTGGATTGAAACCCGCATGAGCCGCGATTTGGATTAGGCATAATTTGATTAACTGTCAGGCGTCTTGCCTATTTATATGTAACGGAAAACTGAAGACTGCTATCATACCCCTTTTAACCTGCTACCCAAAGACCTATGAGCGCGTTTACCTATAGCCAAGACCAATTAAAGCAGTTTGCACAGGACGTTTTGCGTTTTGCCCGTAACAAAGGAGCAACTGATGCCGCTGTTGAGATCAGCGAAGGTGTTGGCCTGTCTGTCGGAGTGCGGCGTGGCAAAATTGAAACTATCGAGCAAAACAAAGACAAGGGCATAGGTGTGACGGTGTTCATCGGACAACAGCGCGGGAATGCCAGCACGTCGGATTTTTCTGAAAAAGCGCTGGCAGCCACAGTTGATGCGGCCTATAACATTGCCCGGTTTACCGCGGTCGACGATTGCGCCGGCCTGCCTGATGCCGACAGCCTCGAAATGCATCCTCAGGAGTTAAAGCTGTTTTATCCCTGGAAGATCAGCTCGGAGGACGCGATTGCGTTGGCAATACGTTGTGAAGACGCTGCGTTTGCCGTTGATCCGCGTATTACAAACAGCGAAGGGGCGAATGTGCACGCAAGCCAGTCGCATTTTGTGGCCGCAAATTCTGTCGGGTTCATGGGCGGCTACGCCACTTCGCGTCATTCACTCTCAGTGGCGCCGATAGCGGGTCGCGGCGTACATATGCAGCGTGACCACTGGTATTCATCAGCGCGTAATCCGAAAAAGCTCTCACAGCCAGAGGCTATCGGTCGCTACGCTGCCGAGCGCGCCTTGTCCCGTCTGCACGCAAAAAAGCTCGATACGCGCAAATGCCCGGTTCTGTTTGAAGCCCCGCTGGCTATCGGTCTGGTCGGCGCGCTGGTGCAGGCTGTGTCGGGTGGTGCGCTGTACCGAAAATCGACTTTTATGGTTGACAGTCTGGGCAAGACTGTTTTTCCGGCGCACATTCAGCTGAATGAAGATCCGCATATTCCCGGTGCTGCAGGCTCTTCGCCGTTTGATAGCGAAGGCGTAAAAACCCAGCAGCGCGCCGTGGTCAAAGACGGTGTTTTGCAGGGCTATTTTTTGTCCACTTATTCAGCGCGCAAGCTGGGCATGAAAACTACCGGGAATTCCGGCGGTTCGCACAATCTGGCATTTACTTCCGATCTGACCAGGCCACGCGACAATTTTGCTGCGATGCTGAAAAAAATGGGGACCGGCCTGCTGGTGACCGAATTAATGGGGCAGGGCGTTAATTATATGACCGGAGACTATTCGCGCGGGGCCAGCGGATTTTGGGTCGAGAATGGCGTGATCCAATACCCGGTGGAAGAAATCACGATTGCCGGCAGCCTGACTGAAATGTTCCGCGACATCGTTGCCGTCGGTGCGGATACGATAGTCCGTGGCACCAAACAGACCGGATCGATACTGATTGCAAACATGACGATCGCCGGAAACTGAAAAACGCACCATCAATGTTTTTGACCAGTCGCCGCGGTACAGTCGGCGTCTGGTCGCCAGGGGCAACTGCGGGATTATCTTCTTTTGTATTGGGCAGCGCCAAATAAAACTTCTTTTGCTTCGGGAGTGGTCAGGGGTTTGTGCCGGTCGGCCAACACACTGACCCCGCGTTCAACGGCCGCCCGGGCGTCAATTTTATCAAACCAGCGCTTTGCATGTGGATAGTCAGCCAGGTTGATGCCCTGATTTTTCCACGAACGCGCCCAGGGGAATGTGGCGATATCGGCGATGGTGTATTCGGCGCCGGCCAGATAAGGTGATTGCGCCAGACGTTTATTTATGACACCGTACAGACGTTTGGCTTCATTGGTGTAGCGGTCAATTGCGTAGGGTATCGGCACTGGCGCGTAATTGCGAAAGTGATGCGCCTGACCCAGCATAGGCCCAAACCCGCCCATCTGAAACATCAGCCACTCCAGGGTCATGTATTTTTCGCGCACTGTATTGCCAAGAAATTTGCCGGTTTTTCCAGCAAGATAAATCAGAATTGCACCTGATTCAAACAGTGAAATCGGCTGGCCGTCCGGTCCGTCGGTATCTACCATCGCGGGAATTTTGTTGTTTGGCGAAATCTGAATAAATTCGGGAGAAAACTGTTCGCCGGAACTGATATCCACCGGTGTGAGCTGATAGGGTAAACCACATTCCTCAAGCATAATGTGCACTTTGTGCCCGTTAGGTGTGGGCCATGAGTAAAGTATGATCATGTGTGACTCCTGTATTTTTTTAAAACCCTGGTGCATTTCCTATGGGTCTGTTTTCGTTCAGCGCCTTGATCCCGGTGAACAGACGATAGGCTTTCCATGCCCATGCCCCGAACCAGACAATCAATGCCACCGGTATGCCGAGAAAGGTAATGAACAGTATCCATCCGGCAAAAATGCAAGCCAAATATATCCAGAACGACGCAATTTGCCAATTGTGGTGACTGTAGACAAAGGTACCTGCGGCATCGCCGCGCTTGATATAGCTCAGGATGACAGGAATAAAAGACAGCGCACCAAACGTAAACAGCATGCTGAAGGCGTGAAAGATATAAAACCACCAGGCGAAATTTTTTAGTGATTGCAGATTGCTGTCCAAAACCAGATCCTGGTTTATCGTCATTGCCGTCTCCTTAAAGTACGTTAAGTAATCCGTCCAGCCCCACAAAATTCAATGCTACATCAGCCTGCGCGCGCACTATCGGTTTGGCGCGGAATGCCACCGACAGCCCAGCGATCTGCATCATGGCCAGGTCGTTGGCGCCATCACCCATCACAATGGCCTGATCGGTCGAAATACCGAGTGCGTTGCAGGTACGTTCCACAGTGCGGCGCTTTTCTTCTGCGTCAACGATGTTGCCGCTTACCCGGCCTGTCAGCCTGCCATCAATAATTTCGAGCTGATTCGAGTGGCTGAAATCCAGGTTCAGGCTTGACTTGACGCGATCAGTAAAGAAAGTGAATCCACCGGATACCAGTAGTGTGCTAAGCCCTGCAGCCTGAACAGTATGCAGTAATTTTTCCGCGCCGGGCGACAGTTTCAGACGTTCATCATAAACCTGTTGTAATGCTGTCGCGGGCAGGCCTTTTAATAAGGCCACACGTCTGGTCAGACTTTCCGCAAAGGCGATTTCGCCCCGCATGGCTGACTCGGTGATGGCCGAAACCTGTGGTTTGAGTCCTTGCATGTCGGCAATTTCATCTATGCATTCGATGGTAATCAAAGTCGAATCCATATCCATGGCGAGCAATTTGAAATCACCTAACTTCTGTGTGGAATTTTTCCAATAGAGATCAACCTGCTCCTGAAAAGCCAGCGCAGCCAATTGCTCTTTGATCTGTTCAAACTGATCGCCAGTGTGCAGATTCTCACAGCAAATAACGCCGGATGCCAGTTCAACGACGTTTTGGGGATGTGCCAGGTCGGCGATCCGTTGGAGTGTGGCACGGTTGGCCGTCAAGCTTTGTAAGATCAGGTTCATGGTTTCTTATTTCAGAGCGCGAATTGCGGATTTAATCTGACCAACGCGCGCGACTAAATCGGGCATGTTGGCACTGATTCTTAATTTGTCCTGGCCATTCAGTTTGATATGGCGATTTTTCTGGATCAGATCAACGATACGCATTGGATCGATGGGCGGCTTTTCAATAAACTGCAACACCGCAGCATCGCTGTGCGCGTCAATTTTAAATATTCCTACGGATTTGGCCAATACTCGCAAACGATGTGTTTCGACCAGGGCAACCACCGGTTCGGGCAGTTTGCCAAAACGGTCGATTAACTCTTCCTGCAGCGTGTCAATGGCGTCAAAGCTGCCGGCGTTGGAAAGTCGCTTGTACAGTGATAATCGTTCATGCACATCGCCACAAAAATCGTTTGGCAGCAGTGCCGGCGTATGCAGATTGATTTCTGTGGTGGTTGCAAGCGGGGCTGCCAGATCCGGTTCCTTGCCTTCCTTCAGGCAGCGAACAGCTTCATTGAGCATTTCGGAGTATAGCTGAAAGCCGATTTCTATCATTTCACCGGACTGATTGTCACCCAGCACTTCACCCGCGCCACGAATTTCCAGATCGTGCATGGCCAGATAAAATCCGCTGCCCAATTCTTCCATTTGCACGATCGCATCCAGCCGGCGCTGCGCCAGCTTGGTTAATCCTTTGACGTCATGCACCAGCAGGTAGGCGTAAGCCTGGTGATGTGAACGTCCGACCCGGCCGCGTAACTGGTGCAGTTGCGCCAGCCCGAATTTGTCGGCGCGATGCATGATGATGGTGTTGGCCGTGGGAACGTCGATTCCTGTTTCAATAATCGTTGTACAGAGCAGGATGTTATAGCGTTGTGCCACAAAATCGCGCATGACTTTTTCCAGGTCGCGTTCATGCATCTGGCCGTGTGCGATGGCGATGCGGGCTTCGGGTAACAGGCGCTCCAGCATATCCTTGCGGTTTTGTATGGTATCGACTTCGTTGTGCAGAAAGTAGACCTGACCGCCGCGCTTGAGTTCGCGCAGACAGGCTTCGCGTAAAACCGATTCATCTTCGCTGCGCACAAAGGTTTTGATGGCCAGACGTTTTTGCGGTGCGGTTGCAATGATGGAGAAATCGCGCAGACCTTCAAGTGCCATGCCCAGAGTACGTGGAATCGGTGTGGCGGTCAGCGTAAGCACATCGACTTCGGCGCGCAGCGCTTTCAATGACTCCTTCTGGCGCACACCAAAACGGTGTTCTTCATCAATGATGACCAGACCGAGCTGGCTGAATTTGACATCGTCAGATAATAATTTGTGCGTACCGATCACGATATCGATCGTGCCGTCGTTCATCCCCTTGATGGCAGCGGTAATTTCCTTGCCGCTGCGAAAGCGCGACAGCTCGGCGATTTTGACTGGCCAGTCGGCAAAACGGTCGGCAAAGGTTTGCGCGTGTTGTTCGGCCAACAGTGTCGTCGGCGCGAGAATGGCGACCTGTTTGCCGCCCATGACCGCAACAAAGGCGGCGCGCAGGGCGACTTCAGTTTTGCCGAAGCCGACGTCGCCGCAAATCAGTCGGTCCATAGGCTTGCCGGACGTCATGTCACTGACAACAGCATTGATTGCCGCTGCCTGGTCGAGCGTTTCTTCAAATCCGAAACTTTCGGCAAATGCCTGGTAATCATGCGCTGAATATTCAAAAGCATGACCTTTGCGCAGCGCCCGGCGCGCATACAGATTGAGCAGTTCGGCCGCTGTATCGTGGCATTGCTGGGCAGCCTTGCGCTTGGCTTTTTCCCATGCGCCGGATCCCAGCGCGTGCAGGGGCGCATCTTCCTGCGATGCGCCGGAATATCTGGAGATAACGTGAAGTTGCGAAACCGGCACATACAGTT
>Ga0364920_10176_pt1 | contig 24958 bp, 27 predicted proteins | sample SorcelJu500001C8_FD_206961 | JGI IMG/M metagenome (GOLD analysis project Ga0364920, IMG submission 206961) | Enriched cells from Trout Bog Lake Hypolimnion, Wisconsin, USA - BchlTB.June20.5000.01.C8 | ecosystem: Environmental > Aquatic > Freshwater > Lake > Hypolimnion/Profundal zone | place: USA...
CAAAGTAGTTGCTCAACGCCTTGAAGAATGTAAGATTGGCCTGCGAAATATTCGTAAAGAGATCCACAACCTTATTCGCGATACTGAAAAATCTAAAAAAATCTCGGAAGATTACAGCAAACGAGTGCAAGATGTGTTGCAAAAGCTTACCGATAAAGCTTCTGATCTTGCCGATAAAATGGCTGACAAGAAAGGCTCGGAGCTTAAGGATCTTTAATTTTTCTCAATACGGCTACATAACAAAAAAGAGCGTAAAATGTGCTTAACTTTCAACCTAAGATGTGGTACATTGCATTAACTCATTTTTCATCATAGGCTTGTACCCCAAGATGTATGTGCAAGAGTGGCGAAATTGGCAGACGCGCTGGATTTAGGTTCCAGTCCCGAAAGGGGTGGGGGTTCAAGTCCCTCCTCTTGCACCAGATATTTTTAAAGCCTTGGAGGGGAGTATGAGTGATTTGTCACGCAATGATGAAACAGCCATTCTAACGGTAACATTTGAACAGCAATCAGCAATAACAATTGCAACAGTACATATCGATCAGTCTTACGTTGATGCCATTTATCAAGAAGCATTAACAAAACAAAAAAAGGATGTACATATTCAAGGCTTTTCTCATGGAGCAGCTCCTCTTGCCTACATCGAAAAGACCTACAAGATCCCCCTTATTGAACACCTTAAACAGTTTTTTTTCTCAAATTGCGTATTTGATTTTTTGATTCAGCAGATCATGCATCACAAAATCACCCTTTTGGGCGAGCCACGACTACTATCTGCCCATGTAGATTCACAGAGCCCTGCAAAGTTTATTTTTGAGGCCCATACGGTGTCGCCCTCTTTACATCGCGAATGGCACTTACTACCTTTTCGAACCCCCGGTAGAAAAAATTATCGAGATCTTGATAAACAGGTTGAAGTTTTTATCGAAGAAGAAACCAAACAAGTAAGTGACTCGTCACGCAGTGATGCATCACGTAGCGATTCATCGCATAGTGAAAAAAAACGAATACCATGCACCAATGGAATTGGTATAGCAGACTGGGTCTGTTTTTCAATCAAAGCGCTCAGTAGCACTCATGGCAAACCATTGCTTGGCTCGCACAACAATATCGCGTGGTTTAAAATAGGTGATGAAGAAACAGATGACGAAGCACGCCAACTATTTTTGAATAAAAATGTAGGCGATACCTTCGTTACCAATGCGCATTTTTTACAAGATTACATCAATAATACGTTTGATTCTCCTTATCAATTTCAAGTTACCATTCTTTCGCACCTTGATTGTGGACGATTCTGCTTCGAATCATTTAAACGGCACTTTAAACTTAAAACGGTACATGATACGCATGCAAAACTTATCGAAGTGTTTTCATACCGCCATGATCTTTCACAGCGCAGGGAAACGGTTGAGGCTGCACTTAAAGCATTACTGAAATCACACCAAGTAAACATACCTGATCATATCATTAACCATCAAAAAAAAATGATCATCGATCTTGTGCAGTTAAATCCCGATTATTATGTGTATAAAACTCAACAAGATTTTAAAGAAAAAATTAATCTTTTAGCAAAAAAACAGTTGAAAGAGCTTGCGCTTATCGATACCATTGCTTATCAAGAAAATATTCACATTACTCAAGATGATATTGTCGGATATCTTAACCTTACCAAACGCCCACGCACCAAAGAGTTCATCTATTTTGATTTGCCAACAACGAAAGTGTACGGCCAAGAAGTTCCACTCCCCGACGCCCTTGTTCGTCAGCAATGTTTACGTGAAAAAACATTAAACTATGTCATTAACCGCCTTGCAAAGAAGTAAACGTATGAACACAGAACAGATTGTCATCATAGGCTCCGGCCCTGCCGGTTTTACCGCAGCGCTGTACGCAGCCCGTTCGCAACTCAACCCTCTTTTGTTTGAAGGAACGATGCCTGGTGGTCAGCTTATGGGCACAAGCTATATTGAAAACTGGCCTGGTACCACCTCTATTCTTGGTCCAAAACTTATGACCAACATGCGGGAGCATGCACAACATTTTGGCGGTCGAATCATGCGTGAAACTATCGACCATGTTGATTTTTCTACCCATCCTTTCACGCTCAAAGCTTCAAAGTTAGGCATCATTGTCTCCCAAGCGGTCATTGTAGCAACTGGCGCCACTCCTAAACGGATTGGTTGTCCCGGTGAATCAGATTATTGGGGGAGAGGAGTCTCCACCTGCGCTGTTTGCGACGGAGCCTTTTACAAAGATAAAAAAGTTCTTATCATTGGAGGCGGCGATTCTGCTATGGAAGAAGCATCATTTATGACCCGTTTTACCTCAGATATCACCGTTATACATATTTTACCTCAATTTACCGCATCTCCTCTTATGCAAGAACGCGTACTGAATAATCATTCGATTAAAGTTATCTATGAATCGACGGTAAGCAAGATTATTGGCGACGGCAACCATGTAACATCTGCAACGATTGTCCACCAAAAAACTGGCGCTTGCCAACCGTTGCCTTGCGATGCAATTTTTATCGCTATTGGTCTTCAGCCAAATACCGAGTTGTTTAAAGGGAAGATTGAGCTTGACTCCCGCGGGTACATTGTTAAAAAAAAGAATACCGAAACATCGGTTCATGGGGTATTTGTAGCCGGCGACGTTGCCGATGCCCGTTACCGCCAAGCTATTACTTCGGCAGGTACCGGTTGTATGGCAGCTCTCGATGCAGAACATTTTTTAAAAAATTTGAAGCCTGCCCACCAATAAATCAAGAGTCCTCACAAGCCCACTCAAAATCGCAGATGGTATGTATGAGTAATCCGGATCCCTAATACATCATCAAAGCTGTTCAAAATCGACTTACACTTTTCCTGAGACATATCAAGTAATTTTTCTAGTGTGGATAATGGGAGAGGTGGATCAACAACAGCCTCGTTTAGTAGAGGAATTATCCAAGGCGTCGCCTTATACTTTTCACATGCTTTTAAAAAATTAATCTGTTCTAGAATAGTTATTTTAAAAAAAGTAACATCAAAGAAATATACGTCTGACTCGTTTTGGCAAACTACAAAGATGGCGTTACCATTACGACTCCATAAGACGGTATGGCCTAATCTATCCGTCGAGCCAATGCCTAAAGACATAATTTTTTTCCCGGTAACAACGTCATTTATAAAAACTTGTTCCTTGTTTTGATAATCGTTATACTCCACTACAATCTTTGAGTTTTCTGGAGGACTCCATCCGAGGGAATTGACATTCTTGAATATGAATGGTGCTGATAATGGTACTTCTTCCCTTGTTTTAAGGTTTACGATTTTAACGAAATTTTCATTAGAAAGAGTACCATCTGGGCAACGAACAACATGAATACCATCCGGCCCCGAATACTCCTTTTTCTGATGCGCGTCTTGCCTCAAAGGCTTATCTATTTTTTTCGAAGCTAATAATAGTTGTGATATATCTGCTATATCCTGCTCACTCACTAAACCATCTTGACGCAGGTCCCGACTGCTGCATTTTTTTCGACATTCTAATTTAAAAGGAGTCCCAAACAAGCTCGGAGCAATCTTGTAAAGATCTTCCATGACACCCTCAACAGGCTTTTCATTGACCAAAACTGGTTGTCCTTGTTGATTATCTTGTAATTTCCCAGCTTGTTTATTTTGAGGCTTCATTTTACCCTCCATGATCTCTTTGAGATCTCTCAAAGATTCTCTTTGCGATTTGTACTGATCGGCAGTAGAAGTATTGGATAATGCTTTGGTGACATAAGAACATGCGAGCTGTCCCTCACCATCAACCTCAAAGAGATTGGTTTGCTCAAAATTAACTAATAATTTTGCTATGGAATAATTCCCACATTCAATAGCTTTCATCAATGCCGTTTTTCCATTCAGAGCCCCTGACTGAGACACACGATAATTAACATTTATACCTGCTTTTTTAAATAATAATTCTATGAGTGTCTCAATTTGTTTTTCATTTAAAGATTCACAATCCCCACAACTCATATGGATTAAAGGGGTTGCCTTTTTTTTATCAAGCTGATTACCATCAAATGCTGGAACCGCAAATAAATATTTCAAAATCTCAAAGTTATTCAGGAACAGTAGATACAAAGGCTCTTTATCATAAGTTCCCGTTTCTTTATCAAAATTAATCACTGTTCCATTTACAATATGAGGATAAGCTTTTACTTTTTCTTCCAACTTCTTCCACGCCGCAGTTTTATCATTTTCTGAACTACAATCTGCTGGAGCAGCTATCACCTGCAATGCATCACAAACAACTTCTACATCTTCGTGCGCATATGCTTTTTTCTGATTATCAACCATTTGTGATTCAAAGGTCTTTATAAGTGTCCTCAACTGCTGACACTCTGTATCTGAAATCAGTTTCTTGGCTTTATCTTTCTCAGACACATACACATAACATAACTTTTTATCACACAATGCTTGTTGGGCATAATCTAATGCGGTTAACTCTCGGTGATCCCTGAGCCCGATACCTGCGATGCCCACTTTCCCAGACATAACAATCTTCTGCGCTAACTCAACCCCGCCATAATCTTTTATAGCCAAGATCAGTGCCGTTTCGTTACGGCGATTTACTGCATTAACACTCTTCATATTTGGATGACGCAAAAGCATTTCAACCCATCGAACCACTAATTCTTTTTCCTTACCAAATTTTATCATTTGCATAAGGAGAGTCTCTCCATGAGCACTTATCGCATTAACATCAAAGTCTTCATGCATTTGCACATACGTAAATATCTCTTGCATTTCTTTACTGTTCAATTCCCCTTTTAAAAGATTGTCTTGTAAATCTTTTGCTGTATATGTTCTTTGTTGTTGCACTGGATTATTTTCAACAGCTTGAGCTGGCTGCTGCTGCGGTTGTTCCTGATTATGATCAATTATAGTCTGTTGAGGTTGTTCGGTTGGTAATAATACGGCCGGTTCTGGAGTTGACAATGGCATATCTTGAGGCGCTTCTTTGCGTACTTCATCCTCTGGTTCTTTACGTGCATTATGTGTTGACTCGGCAGGTACCTTATCCTTAACATCCTGATTTACCTTCAGCTCCGGCTTTTGTATTGAAGAAGATGACGACGCAATTGGCAAAGACCCTAAATCTACAGGTTTTTTTTCTGATAATGGCTGCCCTTTTTGCCTTTGTTGATTACCATTGTGTGATTGCGGTTTATCTGACCGTTGTTTTGTAGATACTGTAGGCCTCTTGTCTACACCATTTTCTCCTGCTCCATGCAGGGCATTATCACCTAGTACAGATGCTTGTTCCTGAACGGGTGTCTGACCATTTGGTTGTTGTTGCTCGTGCTGTTGTTTTGTGTTATTGCTTGTGCCAGGCGTCTGGCTCTTTGGTTGCTGACCACCTCGATGGGCATACCACAGCACTCCCCCTAAGCCTAAGGCAGCGACAATCGCATATTTTGCCTTATTGCTTGAGATGAACTGTTTAACCCGAGAACCATGGGTCAACCCAGGCATCTGACCAAGAACTATCACACAAATAAGTAATTGCTTACAACGATTTTTCTTATTAGGATAAATATTTTGCATATTATTATTTTCAAATTGAAATTATAAGTCAAATTATTATAAAAACTAATATTCCCTCATGCATTATGATATCATTCTGTATTCAAAGAGCAAACCCCTCCACTAAAGTTAAGTTGAAAAAAGACCACTTTTTGATAGACTTTTAGCTAAACATTATTCAAAGTATAGAGGATTTTCCATGTCAATAACCTTTAAGATCAGGCATAAAAAAAGAAATCGAAAACATGGGTTTCTTGCTCGTATGGCAACACGATGGGGAAGAAAAATCATTAATCGCCGCAGATCACGCAATAGAAAACGGCTTACTGTCTAAATCTAGATTAGCGGCCGTTGCTTGTTGATATGGGGGTAGTTTTTCATGCTAACATCTTCTCCTTCTCTCGCCTCATCCCCGTCTCCTTCATCAAGCTGGACACAAAAGGAAATTAAAAGATTTCTGTTAAAAGCACGGCGCGTTGTCCAAAGCACAAGTGTAGATATTAGAACCGCTCCTTGCCAATCGGATAGGGGGCGCCTTTTGGTTGTTACCCCTAAAAAAATAGGCAATGCCCCACAACGCAACAGATTCCGCCGCCGGGTTAAAGCAATCTTTCATGAACAAAAGCTTGCTGCTTTTGGTAGAGATTTTGGGGTATTTGCAAAGACTGGCGCGCCAAAACTTTCATTCACTGAACTTACGCAGCTCATGCTTACGGCATGTGCTCAACCTCGCAAAACGTAGCCATTTATATGGCTGACAGCATATCTTCGCTTTGTATCTGGATAATCTATGTGTACCGTTCATTGCGCCCGATATTTGGAACAACTGTCTGCTGCACATTCCAAGTATCATGTTCCGAATATGCCATAAAAGCGTTTCAGTCCAAGCCTTTTATGTTTGCTGTAAAAACTACTATTCAGAGAATATATTCCTGTAATGCATGGTCATAACGTGCTATCTGGTATCCGAACATGACCATAGGCATATTGATAGGCATCATTATCCCGAGCAGCTAATTTTGCCATAAATGTTGTAAGTTTTTTCGTTTCATGGTCATACATAAACCCGTCCAATGCGCCCTCGATATGTTGATTTACCAGTGATCGGTCAATCGGAGAACCTTGCAATAACCCAAAGACATACGCCTCATGGATCAACGCACAATGCTGTCCAGAGAGATAGTTTTCTTGCCCTAGGGTAAGTCCATTAAAGATTTCATGTGCTTTATTTGCCTGGTCTGTTTGAAACAAAAGAGTAATAAGATGAGCCGCACATCGTGCCATTTTTGATTCGTAGGCAAGGACTTTATACAATGATAACATTTTTGCATACAACTCAAGCGCTTGGTCCTGAGCAACAAGGGTCACAAGCTGCTCATATACTGCAACAGCTTGAATTAAACGTCCCGATTCTTCATAAAGCGTCACCGCACGTTTATATGCCTCAATGACTTTTTCATCTCGGAACGCTAAAAAAAGATCGCCTTCAAGTTGCGCTGCAAACGCCTGGTCTGATAGCGAATGTACAAGGAGGCGATACAATATCATCGCCCGCTCTTTTTCTTTGCGTCCCACAAACTCTGCTAATTTAAACCAGGCAACATTAAACTTTTCGGAAGAAAGTTGAACCATGAACAACCCTTGAATTCACCAACATTTCTGTATCATTTCTGTGTGGCAACTAAACAACCATACTATAACTTTTAAGGGAATAAAAGCACATTGATAGCAAGATTAAAAAAACAGTATTACCACCTAAATATTTATTTACAGATGGAACGATTTGAGCAAGGGGAACGAGGGGATTTTTAATGGTGCCGGGAGACGGAATTGAACCATCGACGCAGAGCTCTTCAGGCTCTCGCTCTACCACTGAGCTACCCCGGCACAACATTTTTGAGCCTTATTGGAAGAATTTCGATTATGTGCAATTAATGATAGTCATTCCAGCTTATTTGTCAACAGGTTGTCAGGTTTTGCCTGCACGATATTTTTTCATAGTAGCTTGCCACCCGATGATTAAAAAGCTTTAATATTTCCCTGCTCTACGTTACGTGATGAGCAGTACACGACAAGTCAAATTGCCAAGGAGTAAAGCGTCTGCTATGCTCAAGGAAATTGTAAGCTTTTTACCTTTTACCAATACTATTATGCAACTATCTGAACATTTATTAAACCTTCAACAAAAGTTTGCACAGGAACTTGAAAAAGTTGCTTCTGAGCAAGCCCTTGAAGAACTACGCGTTCATTATTTGGGACGGAACGGTTTGATTATCGAGCTCCTCACCAATCTTAAAAATTTACCGCTTGATGAAAAAAAAACGTATGGCCCTGCCTTAAATAAATTTCGTCAGGACGCACATCATGCTATTGAGCACAAAAAGGAATCTTTGCGGACAGAACATGTTGCTGCCTTACGGCGCCAGTTAACATATTTTGATGTTACAGCATACCAACCTTCGTACAGAAAAGGTTCTCTTCACCCATACAGTCACGTTGTCCAAAATATAGAGAATATTTTCATGTCAATGGGCTATATGTACGCAGAAGGCCCTGAAATTGAGGACCCTGCTTACAATTTTGATGCACTTAACATTCCAAAAAATCATCCTGCACGTGATTTGCACGATACTTTTTGGCTCACTATCCCCGAAAAACTTTTAAGAACGCATACCTCATCCGTTCAGATTCGTACGTTACAACAACATCAGCCGCCGCTTGCTGTTTTTGCACCTGGCCGTGTTTTTCGTCACGAAGCAACTGATGCTACGCATGATTTCATGTTTATGCAGCTTGAAGGGCTATTTATCGACAAAGGTGTCTCTCTCGCGCATTTATTAGCAACATTAAAAACATTTATGCGGTCTTTGTTTAATATTCATACCCTTGATATTCGAGTTCGACCAAGCTACTTTCCTTTTGTGGAGCCTGGGCTCGAAGTTGATATTTCGTGTCCTTTTTGCACATCTGGTTGTTCTTTGTGTAAAAAAACAAGGTGGATAGAGTTAGGAGGCGCAGGATTAGTACATCCAGAAGTTTTAAGATATTGTTCCATTGACCCAAATACCTATAGTGGGTTTGCATTTGGTCTTGGTATTGAACGGTTTGCTATGCTCAAATATAACCTTACTGATATTCGTTTATTTCATACCGGTGCAATCGATTTCCTGAAACAGTTTTAACGATTCATCGTGTAGTGACCTATCGCGTAATGCTGTTGCAAACCGCAGTGACTTATCACATGATGACTTACCACGTAAGGAAACAATTATGGAAATCACAAAAGCAATTATCCCAGCTGCCGGCTTAGGAACACGATTTTTACCATATACCAAAGCAATTCCCAAAGAAATGCTGCCGCTTGGCACACAACCAGCATTACAGCTTATTCTTGAAGAAGCCTTGCAGGCTGATCTTCACAATATTCTTATGATTACCGGAAAGGGAAAGGATGCAATCGGTGACTATTTTGATGAAGATCAACATCTAGAACATCTTTTAAAAGAGCGCAATAAAGAACATCTTCTTGCGCCAATAAAACGTGTTATGCGCCTTGCCCATTTTACTTACATTCGCCAGTCTGAACCTATGGGCCTTGGCCATGCAGTATGGATGGCACGCCATGCAATCGGAAAAGAATATTGTGCGGTAATGCTTCCCGATGATCTTATTACCTCTAAACAGCCAGCTATTGCACAACTGATACGCATTGCACGGCAAGAAAAAGCAAGTGTTATCGCAGTTCAAGAAACACCCCAAGAAGAGCTGTCATCCTACGGGGTAGTTACTATTAAAAAACAAATTACACCAAATCTCTTTCAAGTATCGTCACTTGTTGAAAAGCCACACCCAAAGGATGCACCATCTAACCTGGCAATTATAGGTCGTTATGTATTGTCACATAAAATCTTTCCAGCACTTGAACAGATAAGTAGCTATGCAACACATGAATTGCAACTTACTGATGCAATATCATGCATGATCCAAAATAATGAGCGCGTATTTGCGTACAAAGTTCAAGGAGTACGTCATGATATTGGTAATTATCTTGGGTGGCTTAAAGCAAATATTTCGTATGCGCTGCAAAATCCAGAGCTAGAGCATCATATTCGTACGTTTTGTATTGAACAAAGCCTTATGCACCAATCAACCATTATCCCTGAAAAAAATATCAAATAATCATGAAACAATGAGCTGCTCGATCATAAGTTCCTCCGCAAACAGTTTCTCACACCTAAGCTAGATTTAAAAAAAATATTAACTTTTGCTATATCTGATTTTTATTGCAAAATAGAAATAAAAAAAATTATATTAAAAATTAAGACTTACCTGTATCAAATAGTATCGACCAAGGTGGATTATGAAAATAAGATCAGATGTAAAGGCAACTTACCATGAAACTTGCACGGCAACTCGTTGCGCAGTAATTGTCATGGCATTTTTTTTAAGCACAGCGTCTCATGTACAAGCAACTGTCGGCTGTATGGATACGAGCAAGTATCTCGATAGATCAGATGGGTATGACTACAAAACATTACATTATGTGGAATGTTCATGCCCATGTGAACGGTATCACCAAGACCAAAAGCGCGGCCTTTGTATGCAATGCTTACACACCCGCAAAACGGCAGATTTTGTTGCGTGGTAATTGATTAGTTACTTTCTATAAAGTATAAATTTTATTTTTTAGCTTGCGGAGTAATGTTTACATAATAAATTTTTTCGCTATCATAAAGCCGTAAGCGGTTCTCCTGCTCTATGCCCCCAATTCTCACGAGCTGAACCTTTTTGAAAAAGTTTGTTTGAACGGTCTTTGCCTTAAAATCGTACACAACAACATTCGTCCCATCCAGCTTCAATGAATTTCCTGGCAGCCATTTCCACCACGAATTATTTTGCACAAGATCATGACGCAATATAATAAACTTATTATTTTCAATTTTCATGGCCGCAAAGTGCTCTTCTCCGCCTTCAGGCACTGCGAGTGAAATCTTTTCTATGTCCCATACATCACCCGATGCATTGTACACCACAACTTCCCTCTCATCTGCTGTTACAAAGTATTTACCATCACCCGATGATACTATGGTATGAAGCGGCCTTTGATGTTGTGTCAGTAGGCCCTTATATTCACCCTGCATATCCCACCGCTCAACTTTACCATTAGCATGTCCCGTCAAACACATCGGATCTTTTTCGTGATAAAGCATACCGGCTGTTGTTACATGATCAACAATACGTTTAGCTGTCTTTCCCGAAACATCAAAATAGTACAGAGACCAGTCCCGCTGCTTTGTTATATCGTCTTTGTCTAATTCATTCTGCGCAAGAAAACAAATCAAAATATCATTCCTTGTATTTTTCAAGACACCAATTGGCTGTATATGCAAGTAACCATATGAATCGTCATCAAATGTCGCAATCTCTTTTCCGTTAATATCCCGCAACACTATTCTTTGGCCATAAGTAAGAATATGAGTACCATCTAATACCCACTGCACCGACTGTTCAGAGCATTTCGATGCGCGAACAGCGCCATCTTCCGTTGGCCTACGATTAAGATCATGAATTAAAAGCCCTCCTTCGATAATTCCTGCTGACATTTTTCGGTACACAGAACGTATATTTGGTTGAGAATGGCATTCAATCACAGTACATTGCTTAACATCTGCAAAGATTTTCTTATTTTTATCAGCGTCTTTTTGGGTTTTAAACATTGCCTGAGCCAAAATATGCATTTCGCAATTTTTCCTATCGTTCTGCTGTTGCGTAGCGCATGCTACAGAGTTTGCTAGTGCGATAAATAACCATGTCAAACATTTCATATTCCCCCCCTTGTTTGTTTTACTTTTTTTGATATCTCAACATAAACGGAAGCACTGCGTCAACCGATAATGATATTGAGTTTATTCCCTCATCAAGTAAAAATTCTGCAATTTCAGGATAATCTGATGGTGCCTGACCACAAATTCCTATAGGTTTTTTAACTTTTTTAGCACCATCAAGCGCCATTTTAACCATAACCTTAACCGCTTCGTCCCGCTCATCAAATATATGATGCAAAATGCCAGAATCACGATCAACACCAAGTGTAAGCTGCGTTAAATCATTTGACCCTATAGAAAATCCGTCAAAATGATGGGAAAATTTTTCAAATAATAATACATTCGATGGTATTTCAACCATCATATACACTTCAAGGCCCCTATCGCCACGCACAAGGCCATGTTCTACAAGCAACTTACTCGTTTGTTCTGCTTCATGCACCGTACGAACAAAAGGAATCATCAACTTGATGTTAGAAAAACCCATCTCATCTCGTGCTTTTTTCAATGCTGCACATTCAAGACCAAACGCTGGCACATATGCCTTACTGATGTACCGTGAAGCTCCACGCCAACCCAGCATAGGGTTTTCTTCATAAGGCTCAAAATAGGTCCCGCCCAATAAATTTCGGTATTCGTTACTTTTAAAATCAGAAAGACGCACAATAACCGGCCGCGGGTAAAAGGCCGCAGCAATCATACTTACCCCTTGCGCTAACGTATTGATAAAAAAATCTTGTAAACTGTCGTACGCAGCTGCACGATCATACATATTTTTCAGCACCTGCTTATCAGTAACAGCTGATGGGGTCATCACCGCCATAGGATGAATACCGAGATAGCTATTAATAATGAACTCAAGCCGCGCTAATCCAACACCTGCTACCGGTAATAATGATGCCGCAAACGCACCCTCAGGATCTGCAAGGTTCACCATCACGACACGAGCAATCTTTGGTAGTTCCTTTACATCAAGAACAGATTCAACAAACGGCACATTACCTTCATAAACATATCCTGTTGCGCCTTGACTACAATCAACGGTAATCTCTTGCCCTGTTACAAGCTTTTGTGTCCCCTGTTCGGTACCCACAATTGCAGGAATTCCTAATTCACGGCTTACAATTGCAGCATGGCATGTCCTGCCACCAATATTGGTAACAATTGCACGCGCCTTTTTCATGATCGGCACCCAATCCGGGTCAGTCATGTTCGTCACTAAAATTTCGCCCTGCTCAAACTCATACAACTGGTCTCTTCCTGCAATATATCGAGCTTTTCCATTGGCTACACCTTGGCCAACGCTTTGGCCTGTTACCATAATAACGGGCTTTGTACTCGGATCTTTGAGATGATACGTTTTCAAGGTAGGCCGTTCTTGTACATTTGCATGATGCACCGTTTCGGGACGCGCTTGAACAATAAAAAGTTTGCTATTGATCCCATCAATTGCCCATTCAATATCCATGGGCATCCATGTTGTTCCATGAATTTGTGCATAATGCTGCTCAATCACAAGACCAGCTCGCGCAAGTTCTTGAATATAGGCATCATTCAATGCAAATTTCTTCTGATCTTCTGCTGATACAGCAACCTGACAAGTACTTTCATGGGTGTTTCTTGGTGAATCTTGGTAGATAATTTTTACTTCTTTTGAGCCCACTGTTTTTTGAATAATCGGATAGGCACCATGCGCTAACGGTTGTTTATACACCACATACTCATCGGGCGTTACGATGCCTTGCACAATAGCCTCACCAAGGCCATATGATGCGTTAATCACCATTGCCTGCGAAAACCCTGTTTCCGTATCAAGCGTAAACATAACACCAGATGATCCAAGATCAGAACGCACCATTTTTTGGATACAGATCGATAAGGCTACTGAAAAATGATCAAAGTCATGCTCATTTCGATATACGATAGCACGATCGGTAAAAAGTGATGCAAAACAACGGCGACATGCATCAACTAGCCTATCAAAACCAACAACATTCAAGAATGTTTCTTGTTGCCCTGCAAATGAGGCGTTAGGTAAATCTTCTGCAGTTGCTGAAGAACGTACTGCTACACTCAAAGCAGCTTCTCCATACTGTTTAGACAACTTTTGATAGGCATGTCGTAGCTCATGAATAAGTTCATCTGGCCATGCTGCATTTTTAATTAACTCACGAACTTTGGATGCTTTATCTTGCAAACGTTGAACATTAATGCATTCTGAAGAACCTACTTCATGAATGTCTGCAAGCTCAGCTCGAATACGATCTTCAAGGTGGTTATGTGCAATTAAAAGTCGGTACGTATCTGCCGTGATAGCAAAACCATCAGGGATCCGTATTCCCTTGCTCGATAATGCGCCAAACATTTCACCAAGCGATGCTGTTTTACCACCCACACGCGCAACATCACGTAAGGTAAGATCTGCAAAATCTAAAATATAGTGCGCCACGAATGTTACTCTTCTTCATCTCGGTTGATAACGTCTTTAAGAGGAAATGCTTCGTCTTCTAAATCAGTATCCCTTTCGAACTCCTCAATCTCTTCTTCCTCGAGCGATTTATAGAAAAATTCTTGAATCATATCAGAAATACCACGATACAATCCCACCATAAAGGTTACATCGTATGAGACAAACTTACCAATTATTTCAGGAAGCTGCGGGTGGTTTGGTCGTGCTGCAATAACAATCAAAACATCCCCATCACGCTCATAGGGAATAAATCCGTTCCTCAACATAACATCCTTAGGAAACATGCTCACAAGATGATGATCACAAAGCTCTCCCATCACATCAATAGCGGGTAAATTATAATATTCGCTTAATGCATGCAAAAGATCTTCTTTTGATACAATATCTTCTTCGATAAGAAAATCTTCAAAATTCAAGGCCGAGTTCCGCTTAAAAGCCTCAATTAATGGGCCAACTTCTTTGTTTTTAAGTGATTTGTTTTGCGCAAGAATAACGCATAGTTTTTCGATAAAAAACGTATCGAAACTTTTGTCGACATAAACCATTGATTCCCCCTCGTTTGAAACAACTAGACTTACTTGTGTACAGGTCCTTAAAAGTCATTATACTAGAAAATGTGTACGCGGGTGAATGTTACAAAAGCAGGTAGCAGAAGGTCCCATGAAGTCACCATTAGTTGTGGTCATTTACGATTCTATTACCAATTCAGTATTTGAAGGTCAGGTATTACAACCATTACTTGTCAAGCATGCTCCTTATCGCTCAGTTATTATCGTCTCCTACGAACAGACCCGACCCTCGGAACATGCAATTCTAAAAATTAATCTCAGTCATCAAAACATTTCATTGATCATCTTTGAGCGCACAACCTTTGATAAGTGTACTACCTGGCGCAATGCACGTCAGTTACGATCATTGCTTTCAACGTTCAATAACTATGAACTGTTTGCACGGGGACCATTAGCGGCACGAACCGCTTTGCGTGCTCGCACAAGTTCATGCATACGCAGTATAATCCAAGCTCGTGGGCTCCTTGCGCATGAATATGCCTATAACATTCAGCCAGAGCAATGGACTTTGCTTAAACGTGTCTATTATTATCTCTTCGATATTCTCGAAAAGCGTATTTATCAAAACGCCGCTCGTGCTGGATATGAGATTGAAGCGGTAAGTTCAGCATTAAAAACATACTTACATGCACGTTATTCGATACCTCTTGAGCAAATAACTATTGCCCATCAAGACATTCCCCATTTTTTTTCAGAAAAAACTGTTACTCAATGGCGCACTCAATCGCGTCATGAGCTTAGCATTCATCAAGAACGTTTCGTGTACTGTTATAACGGTTCAGCAAAAGCTTGGCAATGTCCTGCGCAGATTATTCAGTTCTTTAAAGAACGCAAACAGGAAAACAGGTTAGCTTTTTTACTGATTCTTACCCAGAATACGGAACGGTTTCGCACTCTTTGTAAAGCAGCAAATCTTGAACAAAAAGATTATATCATACGCCATGTAGCGCATGCTGATATTTATCGATATCTTGCTGCTTGTGATATTGGAATCATATTTAGGGAAAACCATATCATCAATTGGATATCACGCCCTACTAAAGTGCTTGAATATCGCGCGGTCGGTTTGCCCATTGTTCATAACAGTACCATCGCATGGCTCAGCGATTCGTCGCGTAGCGATTATTCACGCAGCGATTCATCACAGAATTTGCACAAAAACAGACCAACAGCAGTATCTATGATACATCCTGAAATACAAAAGCATCAGTAACTACCCAACAATATTCATACAACACTAAAGGATAACACAACATTCACACTCAACGTCCGTTGGATAGTCATCAGCTTGAGCAGCATACTCTGCAATAAGAGCACATAGACCTGCAGTCGCCATACGCTTGATTTTGGCCACTTCTTCTCCTTCTGCTATAACATTTTTGTCATTATGAAGAAATGAATATACAGCTGCATAGCGCATCTGATTTTTTAAAAATTCAATCAAATCACAGCACGCTTGCTTTCTCAGCTTATACTCGTGCCGTTCACTTTCATCACTACGCTTAGAAGCAAGAATACCGTTTAAACACTCCCGTGCACAATCAAGAGGAGTTTTCCCATCTTTTTTTGCATACACATCACCCCCTTGCTCAATTCTGCTTTGAACAGGCTCCAAAAATCCCTGTGCCGCAATATCACAAAGGTGGGTTTGTTCGTTCTGGCTCTCAGAAACAGCTCTTTGACAACTTACCTCTACCTCATTTTTGGCATTGTCTATAGCTTCGCTTCGAGCATAGGCATTTGCTAACAAATATGCAGTTCCTCCATCCTCATCCTCTAGCTCAATATATATTTCTCTACGACTTTTAGACTTCTGCGCACTGTACATTTGCACACAATTCATCACCAATACAAGTGCCAAAATACCATTATTCATGCAGAATATTTTTTTCATCCCCCCACATCCTCCTCGTTACATTTTATAGTAAAGCAGCAAAGCGCGGTGTCAGTCCTGATAAAAATTATATCAAAAGCCCTGCCATAAATGCACATAAAAGGTTTGATAAGGTTCCGCCCAGCACTGCAGAAAGACCAAAAGCTGCTAGTTGAGATCGTTTTTCAGGAGCAAGGGCACCAATACCGCCTACTTGAATACCAATGCACGCAATATTAGAAAAACCACAGAGCGCATAGGTTAGCAAAATAACGGTCCGCTCAGAAAGGCCGGAGGCCAATAAATCGATGTAAGCAAACATCTCGTTAATGGCAACTTTTGTACCAATAATCGACCCTGCTTTAAGAACCTCAGCAGAAGGGATCCCCATTAACCACGCAACTGGAGCAAAAATCCAACCGAGAATCATGGAGAGTGTTAATGCAGGCATCTGCCATGAAATACCAAACTGAGAACATACTGTTGTACTACATATCCAGGTAATCCCTGAAGCAAAGAGCCCCAAAAATGTATTAACAAGACCAATAAGCGCAATGAAAACAATCAACATCGCACCAACATTCATTGCAAGCTGCAGCCCATCAGATGTTCCACGTGCAATCGCATCCACAACATTGCGCGCATTATCAGCCTGAATGTTGAGTGACCCGTCACCTCGTAATTCATTACGTAATGTTTCTGGCCGCTCAGTTTCGGGGTATAAAATTTTTGCAATTAAAATCGTGCTCGGAACTGCCATCACACTTGCTGCCAAAAGATGCATGATAGGGACTCCCATCATTGCATAGACAGCAATAATTGCTCCACTCATGGTTCCCATGCCACTGACCATAACAACGAGAAGCTCAGATGCGGTCATTCTACCAAGATATTGGCGAATCAAAAGTGGTGCTTCTGTCTGTCCCAAAAAACTATTAGTTGCTGCACATAAAGATTCAGCTCCTGAAGTTCCCAATAAGGGTTGTATAACCCTGTTAAGCAACATAACCATACGTTGAATAATACCAAAGTAAAACAGGATAGCAGTAAAAGCACCAAAACAAATAATGACAGGAAGTACTTTGATTGCAAAAACAAAGCCCCACGGCCCAGAAGATTTTGCTAAGCCACCAAATAAAAATTCGATTCCTGTCTCAGCCGATTGATATAAGGTAGCAACCCCATCGGCAACCCTTTGAATACACCACATGCCCCATGATGTTTTGAGAATAAAAAGTGCAATCAGAAACTGCATAATAAGGGCATTACGAACCAAGCGCGTATTAACATGCGTTCGCTTGTAAGAAAATAGCGTTGCAATAAACAGCACAAGAGTTATACCAATAATATTGAGATATCGATGGTGCTCAAGAAGATAGGAAAGCATAAAACAATCCTTATAAGAATAGTTTTAAAAAAGACGAGGCTGCTTCCGACGCTCTTGCTCATCATGCGCCATAAGCGCATCGATAATAGGTTGAAGCTCACCCTCCATCACAACATCAAGATTTTTAAGAGTTAGGTCAACTTGATGATCGGTAATACGATTTTGAGGGAAATTATAGGTCCGTACCTTTTCAGAACGAGTTGCACCGCCTACCATTTCTTTACGTTTTTGGCTCATCTCAGATTCACGTTTTTCTTTATTGTTTGCCAAAATACGGGATTGAAGAACTTTAAGCGCTTTTGCTTTGTTTTTATGCTGGGAACGTTCATCTTGACATGCAACAACGGTACCAGTAGGAATATGGGTAATACGAACGGCTGAATCGGTAGTATTAACATGCTGACCACCAGCGCCACTTGCCCGATAGACATCGATACGCAAGTCGGCAGGATTAATGGTAATTTCAACATCTTCTGCTTCTGGAAACACTGCAACGGTAGCTGTTGACGTATGGACACGTCCTGCGGTTTCAGTTGCTGGAACACGTTGTACCCGGTGAACCCCCGACTCCCGTTTAAGATGCCCAAAGACACCTTTGCCTTGAATCTCAAGCACTACCTCACGAATACCACCTAAATCGGTAGTACTTTCGCTTATTAAAGATGCTTTCCAACCCTTTTTGATCGCATAGAGTGTATACATACGCAATAGATCGCCAGCAAATAACGCTGCTTCTTGGCCACCCGTACCAGCTCGAATTTCTAAAAACGCAGACCGCTCATCTTCTGCTTCCGCTGGATATAAAAAGGTATCTAAGGATTTCCGCTCCGCAAAAGCAGTTTGTTCAAGGGTTGCAAGCTCATCTTGAATCAACTCTATAAACTCTTTATCGGCCGTCTCTATCTTTTGTCGCTCAAGATCAACATATTGCTCAACAATGACTTTGATGTCACGAGCCTTTCCCAAGACTGTTGAAAGAAATGAAAACTCCTTTTGCAAAGAGTTTCTTTTATTGTTTTCAAGGGAAGAGGAGGTTAGCTCTCCAGATATGCTGTCATAGCGCACTTGAAGCGCATCGACATTGATATCAGCAAGTATGTGCTTAATGTCCATTGTTAGCTTGCTTTATTACCATACTTTTTCTTGAATTTTTCGATACGACCAGCAGTATCAACAAACTTTTGATCCCCGGTAAAAAATGGATGACATTTGGAACACAAGGTAGAACGCAGTTCTGTCTTGGTTGATGTGGTTTCAAATGAACTACCACAGGCACAATGAGCGGTTACCCGATGTGTTTCTGGATGAATTTCTTTTTTCATAAACAAAAACCCTATTGATACTAAAAAAATAACGATGTTGTTCTCCAAGTATTGACTGAAAAGCACCTTTTGTAAAGCGACTTATTCCACAGAGAGCATTCTCTCGCTATCAACAATATAAGGCACAGATCAATCTACCTAATAAACAGGTTTTTATACCCTACCCTGTTCTTCATACATGCATTAACCATGCTGGCTTCAGTATAAACAGCTAAAAAATTTTGTCAAATAGAATTTTTATGCAGATAGCCAAAAACACAAAAAGCACGCACATAGACATTTATTTTATACAACCGCCAAGAAGAAACATGCTTTTGACAAAATCTTATTTAATTTGCATATTGAAACATAATGACATACCATCATCAGGAGGCACATCATGCACATTCTACAAAAAACCGTTCTCATCGGCATACTCGGCACCCTCACTGGCGCTCTCTACCCACATAAGCACCATTCAGCAGGAACTCAGTTCCTTGGCTCCTTTCTTGGGAGTGCTTTTGGAACTATGGTTGGGTCAGCAATTGCATCATCCCGATCACACCGCCATGTTGAAACAGATGGCGAAACAGAATTATGTCCATGCAAAGCATGCAGACATGAAAGGTATGTACAAGAAAAACGAGCTCGTGCTCGCCGATTGAAGGCTCAGCGCTCCCATATCATACCTGCGCCCGTCATGATGGTCCCAGCCCCTTTTTCAACACCTTATTTTGTAGGCTTTGGGCCAAACGTTCTTGTGCCACCAGTATTTGGATTCGGCCTTAACGTTACACTGTAAGCATAAACATCTGGTGGCTTTTTTAAGAGCTTTCCTTTTGTAAACACTTGTTTATCCCCTTTCGTGGTTGGTACGTTAACGATACAAATAACAAACCAATCAAAAAGGGGATTTTTTTTATGAAGCCACTCTATTTCATCGTTGCCTTAATAACAGTATATTGCACCAATGTATGGTCAAAAACTGTCACATTGTCAAACAATTCAGAAGACGATCTTAATGTCCAATTGTACAATAGGTCCAGCAAAATCTATTACCCAAATTTCGGACCAGCTAAGGTTAGAGGTTACGCAATAGCAACCATTGCCATCGATGATAAAGACACCAAAAAAGACAGTAACAATAATTTCGAGGTCCTCATTACTGATCAAAAAAAGAATGCACAGCAAAGCCTTGGTCAAACCACAATAGCTTCAAATGCCACCCTTCTTATTACTGAAGAAAATGAGATTAAAGATGCAAAGAGTATATCAACTAGTCAATCAGTTGGGTTCAATAAAGGAAAATTTCATTAAAGAAACAGAGATTTTGCTTTATCAGAACTCATTTTGGCTTTAATGGCAAAAGATGAAATTTCAGTGCGAAAATTAGCCAAAGTAGCTGGAATATCACCTACCATAGTTCAAGAGATGAAATCAGGATTAACAAAGAACTATAGCATGGAATCTTTCTTTAAAGTTTTAAAAAGCCTCGGTTTTAATCAATTTATGATTGGTAGTAATAATCAATTCATTCCGATTGATCTATCTTAGAGCCTATCCCTAAATTAGGAAAAAGGCAGTAAAAAGAGTAAAATCTCCCTTGTTCGTTAAATACTAAAAAACGAAAGGGAAATTTATATGTATACATATAAAGCTAATTGTATAGAAATTTGCATATCTGAGAAGTGTCGAATAAAAAAAGGAATGTGGCCGCACATATTGACTGAACTTTATCATACATCACAAAAGCTTGTGATTGCACATTGTGGTGGTCACGTATCATCAAAAAATGCACATGGCTTTGCTGTGTATCTTCCCGTAAGCGTCATTGATGAATCCTATTACACAACACGTTTCGCTCGTGAATCTCAATGGATCAATTTGTTAAAACAGATGTGCCAGAACAAAAAAGTTACCGCTTAGCTTTAAGGATTTATTGATTACGGATGTATTCACGAATTTGACTTTTGTTAACCTGGCCAGAAGTTTCGGCAAAATACCCATCTGCCCAAAAGCTTTTGCCCCCACAAAAATCTGAGCTCTTGAAATTCTTCTCGAATTACTTTGCTACTCGAATCTTTGAACAATTGAACCATTTTACTTACACTCACATCAGGCTTCATGTGAACCACAATGCGAACATGATCTTTGTGTATGTTTAATTCTTCTATTTTCCATCTATGCATATCTGAACACTCATGCAGCAGTTCTTTTAATCGCTCTGCTATTTTACCATCAAGTAATCTTTTTCTATATTTCGGCATCCAAAGCAAATGATACATAAAAAACAAACTTACTGATTTGTCTGCGTAGATTTCTTGCCATCTTCATAGCTACCATAGAATCGCATATTTGAAGAACCTTCAATAGCTTTCAATGCAATAGATTGAACCTGCTTTGTAGAATCATTTGCTTTTTGTGTAAGCTGTTGAATATATTCATCTTGCTCTTTTATTTTATCTTTCAACGATTCAATGATTTGTTGATTAAGTTTTCTTTCACCTTCAATTTCTTTGGTAGAAAGATCTATTTGATGCTTATAGCGAGTTTCGATAACGTTGCGCGTTGCTGTTTCAGTATCTTTAATTGCTTTTTCAAGCTCAGCAGGAAATAATTTGACACGTTCTTGCAAGGATTTTAACTCATTTTCTCCGCTTTGAATCGCTGCTTCTCGTTCAGCAAACTCTTTTTGGAATGTAATTTTTTGCTCTTCGAGTTCTTTTGTTAGAGCCATCTTTTGAGCTTCATAAAGATCTTTATCTTTTTTATGTGCAAGCTTTACATTGTAGGCATATTCTTCTTCTTCGCGCGTCCGGTCTTTTTTAATTTCTAAGGCTTTTTCCTTTACTGATTGCTCGAATTCCTGTTGCTCACGAACCCAAAGCAGCCTTTTTTGTTCTATTTCAGCTTCAAAATTTTGTTTATACTCCTTTTGGGCTAAAAGCAACGCTGTCAAACTATCAGCATTTTTTTTGATTTCATAAAGTTCTTGAAGATTGTTCGACTCTATTTTTATTGCGCTTTGTAGATCTACTAATTGTCGATATTCCAAAGTCATTTGTTGTTCAAGTTTATCCAACTCTTGATTTGTATGTAACTTGAGTTCGGCTAATTTTTTTACTATATGCTCATCGGTAAAACTGCTTGCTTTCTTTATAATTTCATTTTCCTCATGCTGTTTTTTTACCTCTTGCCGGTTTTCCTGCTTATTTTCTTGAATCTTTGCCAATAAAGCATTGTATGCTTCAAGAATTTCATTTTTAGTATTTTTTGAAGAGACATCGAATGGCTCATTAGTTTCAGACATAGGTATCCTTAGATTTTTCATGGTTCTCGTTCCCACTAAGAAACTGTGCTATTAGCTATGCATTTTTATTAGCTTAACAGCCTAGCATGAGAAAACAAGGCAAAAATGGCAATTCTCTTAGCCCAAAGTAATAACTTCCTAATATAAACGCAAAGTAAAAATTTCCTCTTTCTGAAGTTATAATTGGGATTGTCAAGATCTCAAAAATAATGAACAGAAAGAGGCTTATAATGGAAGTTACCATGAATAAAAAAGAACTCAATGTCTATCCAGTAATTAACAGAGTTTCGAAGGGAGAGATAAGCCAAGTGAAAGCGGCTAAAATACTCCAGTTAAACGATAGGCAAATAAGAACAAAGCTAAAAGAATATAGGCTGAAGGGGCCAGCGGATCTCATTCATAAAAACAAAGGGAAACCAAGTAAAAGGAGGTGGGATCAAAAAAATGAAAGTCTTGTCATTAATTCTAAAATAGTTGATTTAATGGCTTGTTAATGGCAGAACAATGGTAGTTTAACGGCAAAATAATGGCAATCTTTATGTTTAAACCACATTGCTCAATAAACGCTACCATTGCTAACGCACTAGTAAAACTAGAAAGGTTACGCTATGAAATTGAAGGATTATCTTTAACTCCAAAAATTCTTTACTCATTGCGAGAATCAGCACGGTTATCGGCAATTCATCATTCAACTCAAATCGAAAGTAATCGTTTGACTAAGGCACAAATCATTCAAACAATCAAAGAGAAAAAAATTTTACCTGCACGAACACGAGATCAGCATGAAGTGTTAGGCTACTATGTCGCGCTTGATGAAATTGAACGTCTTGTTACATCAAAAAACAAAGTTACTGAAAAACATGTAAAAAAAATTCATGCCTTAATTATGAATAACGGCACTACCAAGGTAAAACCTACTCCATATCGCACACAACAAAATGTGATACGAAAAAGTGCCACAAAACGTATTGTATATTTGCCTCCTGAGCCTCAAGATGTTCCGCTGTTAATGCATGATCTCGTGCAATGGATTGATGAAAACCCTGATAACCTCCCGTATCCTTTGGTTGCAGCCATTGCACATTATCAGTTTGCCACCATACATCCTTATATTGATGGTAATGGGCGCACCGCACGCTTACTTGCTACATTCATTCTTCATTTATGTGACTATGATCTCAAAGGTATTTATTCACTTGATGAGTATTACGCTAAAGATCTCGCCGCCTACTACCAAGCATTATCTATTGGGCCATCCCACAATTATTACATGGGCAGAGCAGAATCTGATATTACCCCTTGGATAGAATATTTTGTTTTGGGTATGGTTGAAAGCTTTGAAGCAGTTAAACGTCATGCTCGCGTAGCAAGTAGTCAGCAAACAAAAGATTCCGCGGCTGCATCGAGAAAACTTGATGCTAAACAACGAACCGCATTGACACTATTTCATAACCATGAAGTTATTACAAGTAGCGACATTGCAACTTTATTGAGCATTAGTCCTCGAGCCGCTCGTAATATTTGCCAACAATGGGTTGAAAACGGATTTTTAGTTATCAAAAACCCTGCAAAGAGAAACCGTACTTACGCGCTTTCGCCGCTCTATGCTCAGCTTATTGGGGTATAGTTTTAAAGTGGTAGTATGAGAAATATAGGCTAGGATTGCAATGAACCTTTTATTAGTTACCATTTTCTTTCAACTACTTCTTTTTACCTACCATCAAATAACAACGCTCGTAAACCTTTATCCTTTTAACGATGTGGAAAGATATCCACTTAGATACAGGCTCATTGAATCTATCTCGAATGGGATCTTTATGATATTGCCGCCTGTAGGATCTATTTTTCAGATCGATTGGATCATGAATAAATTTACACCTATTTTTTACCTAATACTACTCGTTGGTATGTTCTTTTCGTGGTGGACTGGTTATTTAATCGGGCCCAGAGCACATTGGCAACAGGCGTATAGTAGGTTTTATGGGAGAACAATTAAGATTTTGCCCCCTATTCGAAACAATCCTATACCAGATCTCAACCATTGTATTTTGCATCTCATTGCTCTCATAACAACAATATTGACCTTAGTGACATATTTTACAACAAAATAATGGCACCGATTTACCAAAACCCAATAAGACAATGTAACTATTTTGTAAAAGCAAACTATTTCTTATTTTCAGCCCAATATCGCGCCCTGATGGCTGCTTGGGCTTTTTCCCTAGTGGCCGAATGACCCACAACCTTCCATTTTCCATGTTCATGTTTAACAATAGTCCAACCTTTTGTTTTTGTTTTCCTACCAACCTTATATGGCATAGCTCCTCCCTTTTTTATTTTCAAGAAAACGCCAGTGTGTAATGCTCATATTTTCTAACGTCATAGATTAATATATACTTGATATGGTACCGATCCCAAGATAAGAACTATCGTTTGATCCAAACCGTACATGCCACATGAATTTAAGCTCATTACCATAAATCTCTCTACAAGTTGCAGGAATTTCTCATGATCATACTCGAAACCGAACGGTTAATTTTGCGAAAATGGCAAGATAGCGATCTTGAACCAATGACTGCAATTAATCAAGATCCACGCGTTATGGAATTTATGCCCGGCACCCTTACCAAAGAAGAAACCGCAAAGCATATCAAAGATT
>Ga0364920_10178_pt1 | contig 24818 bp, 12 predicted proteins | sample SorcelJu500001C8_FD_206961 | JGI IMG/M metagenome (GOLD analysis project Ga0364920, IMG submission 206961) | Enriched cells from Trout Bog Lake Hypolimnion, Wisconsin, USA - BchlTB.June20.5000.01.C8 | ecosystem: Environmental > Aquatic > Freshwater > Lake > Hypolimnion/Profundal zone | place: USA...
CGAGCATAATTTAATTTTCGGTCTGACAAACGACGCCTTCGGCGACATACTGAAGAAAGTCGATTTCCATCGCTTTCCAAGGTATGAATATATCTCTCGGACTTCGTTGGGCGAAATGACCGGTGAGATTTTGATTGAACAGTCACTTGAATTCATTGAAAAATCACCAAAGCCCATAATTATCAATCAGCCTTAAAACGACAATTCAAGACGTTTACTTTAAGTTGACCTCATGCGTTTATGGAACTGGATTCGAAGACTCTTCTTCATTCTGTATGACCCAGACCCCAGTCAAATGGGGTTCCTGGTTCGGTCGCAAACACAATCCGCATCCAATGTTGACGTGACCGTCGCGGTACCGGATGCGAAAGAGTCCGAGCGTCTGTTTGGGGTTCCACTGGCTCGTCGCGGTCTGCAGCCGATTCATCTTAAAGTCGTCAATCGTTCGTCATCGCCACTGCGACTGCAATTTCGAAGTCTGGACCCTCATTATTTTCCACCGCTGGAAGCCGCCGCGCGCTGCCATTTTTCGATACTCAGGCGTCTCTATACTTTTGGAGTCTTTGCGTGGTTCATGTTGCCGCTGTTATTCCTAGCCCCATTCAAGCTTTTGTCCGTCCATTGGGCGAACAAGAGAATGGATGCGATATTTCAGTCTTTAGCGTTCCATCGGCGTCCTGTTGCGGTCGGCGATAGTGCAGACGGGTTCGTATTTGCCGCGTTCGATGCCGGGACGAAAATGGTCCGGGTGCGGTTGATGGCCACACAGATACGGTCTTCGACTGATCAGAATACTAGCGACAAATCAACTTCTGAGAAGCCAGTTGACTCTGGGAGGTCGCTTACCGAAATGGTGCCCGATTCGTTTGTTGACCTGACTTTCGCAATCACGGTTCCCGGCATTAACGCAGACTACCTGCACCGAAAGCTTGATACGCTGATACCACACGAAGCCGTGAAAGAGTGCGATGTTGCAGAATTGGTGAATCAGTTAAGCAAGGTTGCCGTCGTTACATGTAATCACCGAAATGAAGGGGCTGGAGATCCGATTAACCTGGTGGTGATTGGTGGGTTTGAAACACTTCTAAATGCATTTACAGGCCGTTGGGACGAGACAGAGGTCATCAGCCTGTCGACTTGCTGGAAGACTGCCCGTGCATTTATCCTGGGTTCTGAGTACCGATATTCTCCTGTCAGTTCCCTTTATTTGTTCGGACGGAGCCAAGATATTGCACTTCAGCAGATCCGGGAGTCGATCAGCGAGCGTTTGCATTTGCGATTATGGCTGGCGCCATTAACTCATAAAGGTCAGCCTGTCTGGATTGGACAAGTCAGTCGGGACATTGGCGTTCGATTTACGACGGCAGCCTGGAATTTGACAACTCATCGAATCGACCCGGATGTCGATGAATCCCGTGATTATGTATTGGAGGATTTGCTAGACGCTGAACGAGTTGAGGCAGCCGGTTACGTTGATGCTGTGACTGCCTGCACGCCAAAAGCGCCCCGTCGCAATCTTACGGGCGATCCATATTACACAGACGGGAAGAGAGTCGTCGTTCTTCTTAGTCCCAATCGAACTATTCCTCGCTTCATTGCCTGGTCCTAGAATTACCTCGCGTTGGCCTGAACGTTATTTGCAGGTGGCTTCGGCGCTTCGAACTTGAACAGCTCTTGAGAGTTGGTGCCATTCCAGATTCTGAATATCCCATCTTCCCCACCTGCTGCGGCGATCGCTTCATCGCGAGTGACAGCGACAGAATAGACGAAGTCTGTCGGTCCCGCGAAGTTCCGATAGTTGCCACCGTCGTTAGATCGATGCATTTTCACTGTCTTATCGCCGCTGCAACTAATCATATTGTCGCTTGCTCCGATGTACCGGATCGACGTCACTTGTTTTGTATAGTTTTGGATTGTTCGGTGTTGTTCGCCTGTTTCGACGTTCCAGACTTTAATGGCATTATCGGCACCAGCACTTGCAATGCGGCTGCTGTCTGCTTTCCAGCTGACGCCCAAAACGTGATGTGTGTGGCCTTCAAAGGAGCGGATCAGTTTTCCGGATTCAACATCGAATTGCTTGACGAATTTATCGGCCGCGCCACTGACGATTTGTTTTCCATCGCGAGAAAAGTCGATGCCAAACACAGTGTCGCTATGAGCATCCACAAATTGTCGTGCGATCGTTTTGGTTTCGACGTTCCAAAGGATCAACTCACCGCTGCGCGACGGATCTCCACCGCCTGTGGCGAGCAGTTTTCCGTCAGGGCTGAATGCAAGTGACAGGACTCGGTTAATAAATTGAGATTTGGCGAGATCGAGAGAATTGTCGGCCGCAGGACCGAGGGTCGCAATCAATTTCCAGGCAGGATTTGCGTCCCATACCAAAACTTGTTTATCGTCGCTGGCACTGATCAGCAAACGGTTCGGTCCAGAGGCAAGCAGTCCCACAGAAGCCTTATGTCCAACAATCTCTTCGAGCGGCTTACCCGTTGTCCCACTCCACAATCGAACGATTCCGTCCTCTCCGGCCGTGGCGATCAATTTTCCGTCAGCAACATAAGCAACAGATTTCACTAGTTTGCCATCGGCAGCAGGAAGTTCAGCCTTAGCCTGGTTGAATATAGTCTCGACCTGCTTAGCAGCGTTGGTTTCCTGGTCCAATAATAATTTCAATTGTTTCTGTTGTTCGTCGGCCGATTGCTGACCTTTCTCGGATTGAATGACCCCCTTTGCAGCGGCATCGAATGAATCCTGAGCCTTCTTTACCGCTTCCGTTTCTTTCGCTGCAGCGGCTTCCGCGTCGACCTTTTTCTTTTTTAGGGCTTCGTCATCGGGCTTTGCTGCGAGCTCTGTTTTTGCTGCTTCAACAAGCGATAAAGCGGCCTGTTCTTTTGGTTTGGCGTCGTTGAGAACTTTCTCCATGGCGGTTTTTTGTTCGACTGCTTTCTTTGTTGCTTCTTCGCGTTCTTTAAAGTTCTTTTCGGCTGCTTTGAAACTGGCGTCGGCAAGCTGAACTCGAGACTTGGCAACCGTGTCGTCGTCAGTCAGCTTAAGTACGTTGCGCTGAGCGGCAATGTTTCCTTTTAACTCTGCGACCGGGTTTCCATCGATTTTCCAAAGGCGAGTCATATTGTTCGCCCCTGCGGTTACCAGGAATTGCCCATCGTTCTTCAGGGACAATGCTGTAATTGGTGCGCCATGGTTTTGAGCTCGTGCTTGATTACCGTTTGCAATTTCCCAAACACGCCAAGTCGCATCAGCACTTGCGGAAACAAGTTGAGTTCCCGCTGGGAGAAGCAGGGCAACCGCGCTGACAGGAGCACCATGTCCCTTCATTTCGACGACTGGCTTCACCGGCTCGGCGGCCTTGTCGCCTTCAGCGGGCTTTGGAGCCTCAAACGGAACAGCCCAACCGCGAATAAAATGGTCCCCGGCATGGCCTGAGAAAACTCGTGTCCCATCCAGATTCAGTGCAACACATGTGATTTCATGAGGCGTTTCCAGCACACCTGTCTGTTGTCCATTGGCAACATTCCAAAGTCGCAGTGTTTTGTCTTTCGAACCACTGATGAGTTTTGTCGAGTCCGTGGTGAACTGAACCCCCGTGACCGGACCGGCATGTCCTGCAAGAACTTGCCGAACGCTGGGATCGGTTATGCTTTGCAAAACCAGCGAGTTGTCCGCTCGACCGAACGCAATCCACTTTCCATCTGGCGAAATGGCGATTGAATTCACCGTTTGATCCTGTGGAAAAGTTCCCAATTGGACATTTGACAATCGCTGCCATAACTTGACCTCACGATAGCCGGCGGATGCCAGCAGGTTTTCTTGAGGGTTGAAAGCAAGGGCATGAACAAAATCACGATGAGCCGCTCCATTTGGATAAAAGGCCTTATCCCCTTGTTTGATCGTCAACAATGTAGGGTCTAGCAGGCGTGCGACGTATTCGCCTGTTGTTACGTCGTACAAGTCAATCTGGTTTGCCCGGCCACATGCGGCCCAGCGTCCCCACGTTGACAGAGCAACGCTGTAAATCGCATTCATATTGGACGGTATCGATTGCCACGGAACTGAATGTTGTCCTGACCCCGCTCCAGGTGTCGCGCCTTCTTCGATCCATTTCTTTAATAATCCGAGTTCTTGTGGTGTGAACGCAGATGCAGACACCTTGTTTGGCAGGGGGGGCATGACAGGGTCAGCCGCCCGGGATGCCACTTGATAGATCAGACTTTTTTCAACGTCTTTGGCGACAACAGAGGCTCCTCGCTTACCTCCTTTGAGGATGGAGGGAACGTCTTCGAGGATTAGCTTGCTTTCGGCGATCGCAACGTTGTGGCAGGCAACGCATTTCTCGTCGAGAATCGGCTGGATGTCCTTTTCAAAGTCGACAGGGCGTCCTAAGCTGGCCTCGACTGCCTCAATCTTGCCGGGCTTTTTCGTTTCTTGCGATTGTCCAATCGCTGCGAACGACAATGCAATAGAAAGCATCGTTGAGAACGAGAGAAAACGAGTCTGCATGGCAGAGCCTTGATTCTGAAAAGGTTGATTCACTTTACAATCTTCAAATTGACTGGCTGATCGACGGCTGCTTCGCCTTCGAACTGCGAGATCGCTCTTACGATCATATTGGCAAGTTGGGCTTCGGCAGCATCTCCGGACGCTTCAATAAACAAGACCCCGGCGGATTGATCTGCAGGGATGGCAACCGGGTCTGCTTTGATGCCGACGACATTTGGAGGGAGTGGCAGAGTCAAGGTGACCGGGCCAATAAATCCATTTTGGCGTTTCACTTCACATTTCACTTCGATTTTCGAGCCGACTTTGACATTGCCGCCGTCTGCGGGACTCGCTGTTAATGTGTAAGGAGCAGGTTTCACCCTAATGATGATCGGAGTTGTCGTTGGATGAAAATTAATGTTCGCGGCTTTCGCATACGCGTCTGCGGCTTTAAACCTTTGGTCTGCAGCAGCCTTTTCGGCTGTGGCCGCTTTGTTTTTATCGTCGGCCGCTTTGGCTTCTGCTTCTGCTTTGACTTTTGCTTCTTCGGCCTGCTTGCCGACCAATTCAGCATCTGCGCGCGCCTTCTCGGCCGCGACCTGAGCTTCCCCTGCCGTCTTCGTTAAGACTTGAGATTCAACTAATTTCTTTTCTGCCGCCGCTTTGATATCAGCATTGTCGCCCGCATTTTTCGCAGCTTCAGCCGCAGCCTTTTCAGCTGCTTGAGCATCAGCTAATGCTTTGTCGACTTGCTGCTTTGATTCCGTCAACTTCTTAAGATTTGCTGCATCATCCGCAGCTTTCTTTACCGCAGCATCCTTTGCTGTATTGGCAGCCTTCACCGCTTCCGCAGCAGCATTTGCCGCTTGTTCTGCCGCAGCAAATTCTGATTTCGTCCGATCGGCTTTTGCTGGGTTTTTTCGATACGATACGGCAGCCTGGCCGGTCAGATATGTGACGTAGGTGCCTACAGGCACATTCGGTGGGATAAAAAATCGAAATGTTTCTTCGGCTTTTTCCTTCGGAATCGGCTTGTTTTCAACTTGGGCGTTAGGCGGTTGCCCCAAGACCGTGATGTTAACTGGTTGATCGAAACCATTCCGACGTGCCACCTTTACCGGGACTAGAATTTGTCGATTATGGTTGGCTTCAATGCGATGAACGTCCGTGGTGAGTTGATAAGGCGACGGCTCTTCCATGACAGACAGCTCGATCGATTGCGAGATCCTCGCGTCTCCTGGTGTATTCGGCTGAGCAGCGCCCCAAACAATCGTTCCGTATCGAACAGGGTGGGTTACTTCGCGAGCGGCAGCGTTCCTAGCCGCTTCTGCTTGGGCCATTGCTGCTTTTGTTTCGTTCACTTTCTGATCTGCGACCACACGAGCATCAGTGACCATTTTAAGAGCAGCTGTCGCTGCCGATACTTTTGCTTCTGCGTCCGCTACTTTCTTTTTCAGGCCTTCGTCATCAGTTTTGGCCGCGAGTTCTGTTTTTGCTGCAGTGAGAGCTTCATTAGACTTTGTGAATTCTTCATTCGGCTTAACAATTGCTTTATCTGCTGCGGCGAGTGCATCAATGGCAGCTTTCGCTAGGGATTGGGCTATGGTCAACGCTTCGGTTGCATTCGGATCATCGATTCGAGCCTTGGAAACCAACCGGATTGTTCCTGCCCAAGCAGGCGCATCTTCAGAAGAAGTGAAAACGAGGACACCACTCGAAGGAGTGACTCCGATGCTGATATCGCGGCAGGTCACGCCCGGTGGTAGGCCTTCTGCGGTGACGGTAATAGGTCCGCCAAAACCGTCGCGTCGAATCGCGATGACTTGAACGGGAAAATTGTCGCCACGTCGAAGCGTAATTCCCGACGGTGTCGCCTGCCGCTGCCCAGGTGGCATAAGGGCTGTGGCTACTGCAGCAACGCGAAAGTCAGGAGTCTCTTTTCGAATGATCAAGCGGTAAACACCAAGATCCTGTTTTGAATTGCCGTATCGTTCACGCATCGTAATCCGATAAATTCCATCGGCCGGTGCAACAAACTTGACCGCGTTGTCGTCATTAAGTGTGTCAAACAGATTTGCAAGTGGATTGTTTGGATCATCGTCCAGTGCGCTGATTCGTGTCAGCGTTTCTTCACCCTTGTCGTTGATCTTAACCTGATCAATTACGATCACTGGATCAAGAGCTGCACCCGCTCGATGCGCAATGACTTCTATCCAATATGACTCTTTTGCTTTTGCATCAAATTGAAAGCAGTCGATATCACTTCGTGCCTGAAACTGACCGTCAATTTCTCCAGGAACGACGATTTTCTGTGCTTGCAGGCCTTTGTCATTTGGTTCGACTTCAACGACGGGAATCGTTCCGCTGAATTGAATCATCACGACGTTGGATGGACCTGTCGAAGAATTGATTGCGAAAGGAACTGCATCAATACCAGCAGAAAATGGCTCCAAGGTCAGTTTCGCGTCAAGCAGATCCGCAGTAACGGGCAGCGGAATGTTCACAACCAGTTTTTCTAACTGCCGCCCATGAGAGACAATTCCGGCAGGTTGGCTGCCAGGTAGATTGCGACCAAATACGGTGTATTGCGAATTAGAACCGGGAGGGCCCGCGGCCGGAATCACAAAGTCAATGTAGGGGCCCGTTGAGATTGTGAGGCGGTAGGGAAAATCCTCACCACCAGCATATGTAAAATCATAGACCTTTACGAAGTATTCTGCATCCGCCGGCAAGGTCACGTCGATCAATGCGTCCTGACTGACAAGATTCTTACGAGCGAAATCGAGACGCTTTCCAGCAGTATTATAAATTTCCAAGGCAGCATCGAGCTTTGAGTCTATTCTTCGTGCGAAGCAATCGACCAGAACTCGCTGTCCCGCTTTGCCGATAAATTTGTACCAGTCGACATCAGTGGCCCCATTGATTCGTGCGTTAATCGTTTGATTCAGTTCTACTGCAACGGCCTGTTCGCGGGCATTATTGGGTTCGGTTTCATTCAATTCCTTTTTCACGCCAACGACAAATGTGCGAGGATTGCTGATTCCATAGAATCCGATGGTGCGGATCTCGTAGTTTCCTGGAGGAACATCTGCTGCCACCGAGACAATGAATTGATTCGCGATCGCAACGGGCTTGCCACCAATATCCTGAGTTTTCTGCGTGGCAACGATACCAGGATGATTGAAGAGAAGTTTATAAATCTCTTCTAATTCGACCCCACTTGTCAGGGCGACATCTACAGTCGTGCCTACTTGAGCTCCCGGTGGGAATACCGCCGACAGTCGAGTTGACGGAAGCTGGGCAAGTGACTCGGACGCAAGCAAAACCAGCAGAACAATTACGAAGATCGCTTGTCGTAACAAAGAGACGGCGACGACTTTCATATCTCGCCTTTCATAAAACTGACGCCTATGGATTCCTCTTCGAATGTCAAGACAATTTGAATTTCATGAACATTGTCTGGCAAGAAAAGGTCCCTCGCTTACGCGTCGGGTTAATATCGGAAAAACTATTACGCAGAATTGCATCAGTGGTTGAACAGGAACTCCTTCGAATTAATCAGAGCCCAGACGATATCTTCGAACGCGAGTTTCGGATTGTCCTTATGTTTTTCCAAGTGTGTCGTGGCTATTTGCAATTCTTCCGAATCGGGTTCGCGGCTGTAGACCCAACGATAAAGTTCTTTAATTTTGATGTCTGACGGATGCTCTTTATCATTTGCAAATTTCGAAGCTCGACCGTTGCCATCGGAAATCTTGTTCTGCACTTCACTGCTGTTCAACAGATGTAAACTTTGAGCAAGATTCGCTTCCTGGGACCGTTCGCATTCGCAGGCCGTATCAGCTTGTGGCTGGCCAAATACTTTCAAGAAGTAAGGACCAACACTTGCGTCAGGAAGCTGAATTGCCCGAGTTCCAGCAGGAAGGCCGTTATACGCTTGATTCGTGGACGTTACCTGATGGAATGCGTCATAAAGAACTTCTGCCGTTAACCGCTTTGGATAGTAACGTGAGAAGTTTTGCTTATCTTTTAAGTTGTATTCGTTGGGAAGCGAACTCAATTGATATGTCGACGACAAGCAGATCGTACGAACCAGATTCTTAATGTCGAACTTACTCGCGATGAAACTTTGAGCGAGTCGATTCAGTAATTCGGGGTTGGCAGGGGGATTCGTCTCTCGCATATCGTCTTCGGGTTCGACGATTCCACGACTGAAAAAGTGCTTCCAGTAACGGTTAACAAGTGCCTTCGCAAAAAACGGGTTTTGCGGATCAGACATCCAGTCAGCCAGCAGCGAACGTGGATCGTCTTCGGGTGTCACTGTGTATGGCTTACTACCAAGCCCCGTTGGTGCGAGCATTTTGCCAGTTCGCTCGTTTCGAGACTGTGCAGGTCCCTGATTGTCGATCGCGAAGATGCGTTTGTCTCGCATGGCGTTGTTGCCACCAATGATATTCTTTCGACCGACCCGGCTGAAAAACGCTGCCATACCATAATAATCATCCTGACTCCATTTTTCGAACGGATGGTGATGACAGCGTGCACACTGAATCCGCAATCCCAAAAACAGCTGCGAAACGTCTTCCACTTGCTCATTTGGCTGATCAACTTCGCGATACCAGGCAACAGGCGGACTATCGTCGGCGTTACCAGTCGCAGTGAGAATTTCACGGACGAATTGGTCATACGGCTTATTTTCATAAAGACTTGACCAGATCCATTTGTGAAATCCGTATGTTGGCGCCAATTGATCATTGGCACGTTTCTTATTACGAAGGACAAGGTTCCATTTGTTCGTGAAATAATCTGCATACGCAGTCGAATCCAGTAATTGATCGATTATCTTTTCTCGCTTTTGGCTATCTGTGTTAGCAAGAAATGCTGAAACTTCAGATTCGGTTGGAAGCGAACCAGTAATATCGATCGAGACCCGACGTAGAAACGTTCCGTCGTCACAAACCGGAGATGCGGGAATACCTAAGACGTCCAGTTTTGCAATTACTGCTTCATCAATGAAGTTCTTGACAGGGGGTTTCGCAACGATTTCGGCACCGAGCGGAATCGTCGAGCGGAACACCGCAACCTGACCTTGATAGCGTGCCATGATAGCGACCTCGCCAGCGAGATCCAATGTTTTCACCAATCCTGTGACCGTGACTTCTGCCATTTCGGGATCATTCGGCTCGTACAAGGCCATCCGTGTTACGTCTTCCGTCGATCCGTTACTGTACACTGCCATAACGGTAATCTGTTGTTCGGCGCTGCGATCCATGACGCGACCGTCAGGAATGCATTTTATCCCGGTTACAACCGGATCCTTAGGGTCTCCATAAGGCATTCCCTGTTCGATCCAGCGGTGAATAAGTCGGTATTCATAACTGTCGACGTCCATCCGTTTCCCACCGCCGTGAGGCGACTTTCCAACGGGTTTGGTTAACAGCAAACTTTGGCCCGGTGACGGAGGGAAAATCCGTCGTCCTCGGCCTTCTTTGACTAGGAATTCGTGATCGTCTTCCGGGTAGAACCCAAGTAAAGACAGTTTAAATCCATTTTGACCGCTTGCCTTTCCGTGACACCCACCACTATTGCAGTTCAATTTTGTGAAAATGGGAGTAATCTGATTTGGAAAGTTGACAGGAATATCGTTAGAGAGGCCTGTGACTTCCACTGGAATTTCGGCAACAATACCGGAACCGACTGCTTTGACGACCGCTTTTCCGTCTCTTAGGGGCGTCATATGACCAGTACCGTCTACTTGGACGATACCAAGAGGTTCGACGGAGTACTGCACTTTTCGGGTTTGATCCCTCAATTGTCCAGAAGTGTAAACGCCAGTCACAATCAACTGTTGCCGCCCGTCGCGACCGCGAAGCCGGACCCCTTTTCCGTCAGCGTTTGGTTCCAGACGCATTTGAATAAGCTGTCCAGGTTCGCCAAGTCCTTTTGGAGTCGCCGCTTGTGACGGAATCGACATTGTCAGGCTAATAACGCCGATGGCGAGGGAAGCTGAAAGCCGATGGCCAATTGGAAACGCTAGAATTCTCATCAGTTTTTTCCCGGTAGGGATGCCGTTTCAGTCTGTCTCGATTACCCAAATACTATCGGTCCAGACAAGAAACGAAGGCATGATTTAATGTGTGGAGAACAAAGGCGGGCAAAACGGGCAGATCATCAATAGTCCAACATATCGGCAAACGTTGGTTTGTCAAGCTGTTCAGTTTGGGAGGTCTCGACAATTATCAATCATTCTAACGGTCCTTTCTTTAATGCGGGGTCCTTCACGACTGGGATTCGACCCGATACGGCTGCTTTTTGAAGTGTTTCAAAATCCGCTTCAGATTGGTCTGCGTAGGCCATGCCAAACTTGCCAAGTGCATCGTCAAAACTATCACCAGAACCGAGATATCCTGAAATCGTTGACGCATCACCCGCTTTCGCATGTGCTCGGGCAAGTCCCCAGCCGCATAATTTCGCATAATCTTCCAGGTCGGTTAGCGACATTTGGTCGATACCGACAGATAGTTTCATGTCCCTCAGTTGTCGAAAGTAATACCCTCGTCCTTCCGAATCATTCGCCCAGCCGAGAAACTGGTCACTGGCGGCCTGCATGAGGCGCTGGCCATGTACGATTCGGTGTCCCTGGTGTGTTCGTTCACTTTTGCCAACGAATTTCTCCAATACGCTTGTGCGTGCTTCCTTAATCTGCAGTACCAATGCCGAATCGTCAGGATCGAGCATCAGGATGATCCCGCACCGCAGTCCAACACTTCCGACTCCGACAACCTTATAGGCGACATCGACTACCTGGTAGCGATCCAGTAAAACTCGTCGTTCATCTGATAGGGATCCTCGATATTGTTGCATTAATCCAGGAATTTCCTTCAAGATCCGGTCGGATGGTGTGGGGTGGAAAATGAGGGGAGGTCGATCTATGAATTGCAATTTGCCATTCACCCGCTGAGTAATCTTGGGCAGCAATTGGTCAATAGTCCGTTGACGTGCAGCGTCAATAATCTGTTGGCATCGCATTTTTGAGCCAATTTCCGGTGACCGATTTATCAATTCTGTGGCGTCCAAACGGACGTACCACATTTCGAGTGGTGACATCATTTCAAATTCTGCCAAATGTTCGCGATAGGATTTGGCAGTCATCCGACTCAATTGTTCTTGGGTTGACTTTGATGCATTTAATTCACGGGCTGCCAGCGCGACGCTTACGACCAGACGCTTAACATCCCATTCCCACGGGGCTCGCCGACTTTCGTCAAAGTCGGTGATGTCAAAAATCAAGTTTCGTTCAGGTGTCGCAAACCATCCAAAGTTCTGCAGATGACAGTCGCCACACGACTGTAATCGGAAATTCGTATTTGGTAGCCCCGCAACGTCGGACGCCATGATCGCGGCTGACCCTCGCAAAAATGCGAGGGGAGATTGCAGCATCCGAGCGAAACGCAGTGGAATCAAGTCTGGCAATCGGTCCTGATTCGACTCTTCAAGAATTGCGACAATATCACCTCGATTGGCTGCGGGTTTCCAAACGGAGTGGTCAGCTCGTGGCGTGGCATTGCGTAACGCCTTACCTTCCGCTCGCCGTTCCAAGCGAGATTTCATTGAGTGGTTCGTGTCGGCGATTGTTGAGAAATTCGGGACAATCGCTGGGGTAGATATGGAACTCATCGATCATCTTTCAGTTTGCGATCACGATGCACGGCCTCGGAAATGATGATCCCTCGATAGTTTCATTCCCGCATTTCAATCGTCCGGAAATCCTGTTTCAGCTAGCCTTTGAATGGTGTTGGCATTTTGTGGCAAAGGTTCGGGTACAGGGGCCAGCTGCAAAACATGAAACTCGACCCAGCGACCAATCAACAGGATTCCCCATGCCAGTCCAAACGCGCAAAGAGCCAGTCTCCATTGGCCCAAGCCACAGATCATCCCAAGGATCGCAGTGACCCAAATCGATGCGGCAGTCGTCAAGCCGTGGATTTCATCCTTTCCCTGTGCTCGCATAATCACTCCAGCTCCAAGGAATCCTATTCCTGAAAGAACTCCCTGGACGGTCCGAAGAACTCCGTCGCCTGGATGCGTTTCGTCACCTGGCATCAAAATTACGCTGACCATTGAGATAGCTGCCGCACCCATGCTGACGAGCGCCAACACGCGAACTCCTGCCGGCTTTCGATGCAGGTCTCGATCAATTCCAAGAATTCCGCCCAATAGAGTTGCGATTCCAAGGCGCATGATCATTTCAAACAATTGGTTGCAGTCAGCGGGATTCAAGAGATCTCCTTCTGCACGACGGGTAGATTGATTTGATTTCAGCATGTCCTGAGCTTAGTCGAGAATCAAGTTCAACCGATTTTTCCCTCTGCGTCATACAGGCGGCCATACGATGCGAATTCCAGTTCGGAACAAAGACCGAATTGGGTACAAAATACGATAAATGCAAATGGAAATCGTGAACGTTTTCCGGGCGTGATTTGCATCTCGGGAATCCAAACGCCAGACTGCTGGCATGGTAAAAGGGCGTTTCATAAGCACGAATGGTAGAGGCAATCGATGTCTGAGTTACTGGCGCAGCGGTTGTGCGGCGAGCTGACTAAACTTGTCCTGGTCGATCCCCACACGCACATCAATCCCCATTCGCCTGCTTCGAAATCGTTGGCGGACATCATGGGATACCACTATTACACGGAGTTGGCTCATTCTTCGGGGATGCCCAAATTCCATATCGAAGAACCTGGACTGGATCCAAAGACGAAAGTTGGTCGTTTGGTCGAATCGCTGGTGAATCTGGACAATACCATTCAGGTCAGTTGGCTTGTGGAATTATGCCGCAAATTTTTTGGGTTCACTGATGATCGAATCACAACGGCAAACTGGGAATTGCTCTACGACAACGCTTCGGCGAAAATGGCTGAGCGAGATTGGGAAGACCAGTGTTTGAAGCTATCAGGGATTGAACGAGTCTTTCTCACGAACGACTTCGACGATCCCCTGACTGGCTTTGACACGAAGCGCTATATTCCGTGCTTAAGAACCGACGATCTCGTTTTTCACTTCACAAATCCTGCCGTCCGCGAGAGATTGGCGAAAGCGACTGGCATTCAGCCGGACAGTCCAGCAAAAATTCGGCAGGCAATTGGCAAGTTGTTCGAACATTTCGTCAGGCATGGAGCAAAGGCTTGCGCAATTAGTCTACCACCTAGTTTTTCACCCCGTCGTCCGACAAGTGCTGATCAGGACGAAAGCCATTTCAGTGCCGGATTTATCCAACCTGAATCCACTTCATTGAACGTGGGTCAAAACTGGATTTTCTGGACGATTGCGGAATTCTGTGCCGAGTTCAAGCTTCCTTTTGATCTGATGATCGGGGTCAACCGCCGAGTCTATCCAACCGGTGTTTTTCAGGGACAAGACCTGTTCGATCAACGCGTTTCGTTGATCCAGTATAAGGATCTGTTCAACGCTTTTCCACAAGTGACTTTTCCCGTTTCTGTGCTTGCTCATGCAAGTAATCAGGAATTGGTCAGCTATAGTTGGATCTTTCCAAACGTTGTGACGAATGCACATTGGTGGTACTCCAATATTCCAGCATACATCGAATTGGACACGAAAGCACGGTTGCAAGCAGTTCCTCGAAACAAACAGATCGGCTACTACAGCGACATGTACAAGCTTGAATTTGCCTGGCCCAAGTTCAGCATGTATCGACAATGTCTGGCACGGGTTCTTGCTCAAGATTTCGTTGTTTCGCTGAGGTGGAGCGAGGATGAAGCGCTCGCTCTTGGGCGACAAGTTCTACGAGGGAACGTCGAGTCGATTTTTAACGTTGGCTGAAAACGCGAGAGACACCTTTCGTTTCAATTGAATGCGCTTTAGAATTTTGCATATACCATTCTTCAATGAAGTTGAAATTTTCAAAACACTCGAGGCCGTGATATGGCGCATTTGATACTCCTCCTTGATGGTCAAGCAACGACGATTGAATTGACGTCCAATGAAACGTTGCTCGGCCGAGACAAGAGCTGCACTTTGGAAATAAAATCGGGGATGGTTTCTCGCAAACATGCTCGCGTGTTTAAGAGTGCTGACGAGTTTCTTGTCGAAGATATGGGTAGCGGTAACGGGACTTTCGTGAATGGAAGCAAAATCGACGGCCCGAAATCAATCAAGCACGGTGACCGAATCAAGCTGGGCCCTGTTCTTTTGAGGTTCGAGAATAATTCGGCAGTTGAACTGAAGCCCGTTCCCCCGCGTCCCGCTCCTTCAAATTTGACACCGTCACAATACGACAGTGGATCGACGTTTAATGTGGAAGTCGACGACGATGACGATGATTCCACCATGATGACGGGCAGAGCAACCGGGTTTGGCAATCTTGAAGTCAAACCGGAAGCCAAGCTAAAGGGAGTTCTTGAAATCAGCAAGGCGCTCGCCGGTACGGCGGATATCGACTCGCTATTGCCGAAGATCTTGGACACACTATTCAAAATCTTCCCCCATGCGGATCGCGGTTGCGTTCTTTTGAAAGATGAATCTGCCGGAAAAATGATTCCGCGGGCGATGAAACATCGGCGGGCTGGTGATGATGAAACCGTGAAACTCAGCCGAACGATTCTCAAAAAAGTGCTGGAAGACAAAACCGGTATCTTGTCCTCTGATGCATCAAACGACTCACGATTTGAAGCCAGTGAGTCGATCGCGAATCTCACAATCCGTTCGATGATGTGTGTGCCGATGCTGAGTACTGAAGGTCAACCGATGGGTGTCATCAATATCGACACTCAAAACCCCTTTAATCAATTTCAATCGGACGATCTCGACCTGTTGATGGCTGTGGCCGGTCAGGCAGCGATGTGTTACGAACAGGCGAAATTGCTTGTAACTGCGTTGGAAAAGCAAAAACAAGACAAAGAGATGGATATCGCCATGGGAGTTCAGCGATCGCTGCTTCCCACGGAATTGCCATCGGCTGACGGCTGGGAATTTTTCGCTTCGTACGATACAGCGCAGGCTGTTGGCGGTGACTATTACGACGCATTCTTCGTCGAAGATGGTAAAAAGATCTGTTTGGCATTTGGTGACGTTGCAGGCAAAGGGGTTCCAGCATCGCTCGTCATGTCCCGTATCGCAACGGTCGTCACGAACGTCATGACCTTCGTTGGAGATGTATGCGAAGCCGTTAATCGTATTAACAACCAGATGTGTACACGCGCCGTCGAGGGACGTTTCGTTACGTTCGTGCTGTGTGTAATTGACATCGCAACGGGTGAGATGACGATCGGAATTGCCGGACATATGCCCGTCATGATCCGCAAGACGGACGGCACAGTTGTCGAATTTGGTGAAGAAATTATCGGTGTCCCGATTGGTGTGATGGAAGGTTATCCCTACGAAGTGATGACGCGCACAATCGAACCGGGCGAAACCTGCGTGATCTATACCGATGGCGTCAGTGAAGCGATGAATCCGAATAACGATCTTTATGGAGTCGACCGGCTTCGTGAGCTGATGAAGGCCAGCACCGGGGGGCACGCGGATGCTTTGGGAAAAGTAATCTTGGCAGATGTCCGCAAATTCGCAAACGGACGGCCTCAAAACGACGACATTACCATCATGGTCTTTGGCCGCAAGTGATTTTACCGCTCGTTGAGGTATGTGTGATGCGAGGGGGCGATTTCGCGTTGAGGGTTAGCTCAGGAAACTTCAACAATCGCCGTGACTGTATGTTGATTGTTAAGACCGCGACGCTCAGTTCAGAAGTTTGACTTAGAATTTTTACCGTGATCTTCCATGGATTTTGGCTCCGAATCGGGTTGCCAGAAGTGCGACGTTGGCTTCAAAATGATTTTGGTCAAAGCCCTACCATGCGGCGATTTCCCGCCCCTTTGCAGTAATCAGCCAGATTTCGTACGTACCACGGAATGCGGGAATCAGCATGTCAAAAATGAAGCCGAAAATAAATCTCAGCGGGCCCAATAACACGAATGTCGATCTACCAAGTCCTGCCGTATTGAATTTCGTTTCGACGTAGATCACGCTTGGTAGATTGCATTTCTCTGATTTTATCGGCATGAAAGCAAAATAGAGTTGGATTTGAAGTTTATCGCTCTTGACCGTTGACACCCGATATGTCCCCGTCAGTGAGATCGGTAAAACGCAGGGCAAAAGTCTAACCCAACAGGGAAGATACGTAACCAGTGCAATCGGAAACAGCATCAGCCCGAACGTCCAATAGTGAAGGTTGCAGCTCAGGGTGCAGGGTGATTTTCATCAAATTGACCGTCGAAAAAAATGTAGAAGCGGAATTGTTGGCATTTGATGAATGTCATTGGTAGCATCATATCGTGAATTCTTGCTGCGCTAATTGCATCTCTCTCGATGTTATTTATCGGCCATTTGTTTCAATTCTAAGGTACGTGCAGAGTTGACTTTGTCATTTTCATGCAAAGCGCGGCTTCCAACTTGATTTGTGGTTAATTTTGTATCGCTTTTCGCGGAAAGTTTGCTATGCGAATTCCCGTTAGCTGTGGGTCCTGTTCGAATGAGTTTTCTGCAAACGAAAACACAGCAGGAAAGCGTGTGAAATGTCCAGCATGTGGTGAAGGCGTTCGCGTTCCAGCGACGGCTGATGATGAACTGGAGATACCGCGCCGATCTTCAGGAAGCAAGAAATCGAGGGGCAAAAGCGTCCAATCGAGGGGGCTGTCTCCGATGTTGATTGGGATTGGGGCAGGCGGAGGCGGAGTTGCCGTCTTGGGACTCGTGTTCATGCTAATGAACAACCGTGGTGGCACGATACCGGTTCAGCCTGCGAATCCACCGGTGACAGTGGGGACAACTCAGCAACCAACGCCTCATTCAGCCGCACACGCAGCCCCTTCGACGACTCCTGCAGCGCCACACAACCAGACGTCGCCAAGCTCCCCAACTTTGGCTCACAACTCGGGGGCGTCAAGTTCGCCGACAATGGCACACAAACCGGTTCCGCCGAATTCGGGAAATATGAATCTAGCGGGATCACAATCGCCGAACAGTCAGATTTCAAATCCTCAGGGCTCTTCGCCATCAGTTGCAAATTCGACTCCCAAACCGGCAACACCAGTTGAGGCGGCACCGCTTCGCGAATTGACCATGCCTGAATTGGTCGCTCTCGTGGAAAAATCGGTTGTTCGAATCATTGTGAAAAGTGCTCAAGGGGCAAGTGTCGGTAGCGGTTTTGTTATTGATTCTGACGGTAGTATCATGACAAACTATCATGTGATTGAGGGTGCACAATCTGCCGAAGTTGAATTTGAGAAGGGTGATAAGGCCAAGGTTATTGGATTTACGACGGTTGATAAAGAACGAGATCTGGCAATCATCAAAATCGACCAAGATCCAGCAACATTGCATCAAATTCGAGTCGCAAGCGAGCTCCCGCAGAAAGGTGAGAAGGTCGCGGCGTTTGGGGCTCCCCGTGGCTTGGCATTTACCGCGTCAGACGGGATCATTTCGGCCATTCGAAAAACACCTGAATTTCCAGCCAGGTCTGCAGGAACATATTTGCAAACCACAACACCTATCTCGCCTGGCAACAGTGGTGGTCCATTAGTCAATATGCGTGGTGAAGTTGTCGGAGTCAACAGCTTTAAAATCGAGGGCGAAAATCTGAATTTCGCTGCATCTGCGACGGACATTCGTGACGTCATTGCCGGTCGCGGAAATAAGGTAACACCACTTTCTCCAGACGCGCTTCCTTTGGTTTATACGGAAAAATTTGGCCGGGCCGAGAATCTGGCTGGAACGACGAAAGGTAACATGCTTCTCGGTCAGATTCATGACGCCATTATTATGATGCTTCCATTTACGTTCGATCCCAGCGGGCGGGTTTCCGACAACGTCGAACTTCAAGTCGAGAAAAATCTCATTAAAAAAGCGGGTTGGTCGAAAGTGACTCGACAATCGCAGGTCAAGGGAAGTACTGCGCTCGTCGTCGTTTTGATCTACTTTCAACAGGCGGAAAAGGTCAAAGACGCCGACAAGAAAGGTGTCAGCGAATTGATGTGTCGAGTTCGGATCGTGGCTCGGGATGTCGATAAAGACGGAGTGGCTTACGCTGCTATTGTGTGGGATGAAAGCGATGCATTGGGGACTATTTCCCTGAAATCACTGCTCGGCGGCGGTTTTCCACCGGCAATGAAAGCCAAAATCTCCGAATTTTTTAACAAGATCTTTGTTGGGATCAAAAAAGCCCAGCGAAATGCGGATGACGGAGATGAAGTCAAAGTCGATAAGGGAAAGTGATCCAAGTGCCATTCAGGGGCCGGAGCAGCTTTTATTTCATAAATCGTTGATTTCAATTTCAAGGAATCCATATTCTAACTCCAGACTCAACTCCAACGTTTCTCTCGTAGCGGCGTATTTGGTCGAGTTTCAGTTCCTTTTTTTGTTACCGGAACAACTTGATTCATGTGGCCGTTGATTGCTGGTTGTCTGATCTCCGCGTTCTGGGTCTCGTTTCTAGTGACGGGCCTCATGCGCTTGGTTGCTCCTCGCGTGGGATTGATCGATAAGCCCGCCGCACGCAAAGTTCACGTCGTTCCAACTCCATTAGGCGGCGGGATAGGAATCTGGTTCGGAGTCGTGCTGCCGCTCGCAGTCGCTCAAATCATGATCATGTTCTGGAAAAAGACACCTCCGTCATGGATGCCTATCGAACTGACTGAGCACCTCGGGGGAGCTCTATTTCGGTCACGAGAGTTATGGGGAATTATCGTGGCGGCCACGATCTTGGCTGTGACCGGGCTGATTGACGATGTTCGTCCGTTGTCTTGGAAATTTCGGATCACGATTCAGTTCGGGGTCTCAATCGCCATCGTTCTTGCCGGTGTCAGAGCAACCGTATTCGTAAGCAGCCCTTGGATCGGAGGGATTCTTTCGATTCTCTGGTTTGTTATTCTCGTGAATTCTTTTAATTTTCTTGACAATATGGATGGCTTGTCAGGTGGGATTGCCTTGATCGTCTGCATGATCTTCGCAGTGATGATGCTGACCAAACCGGGTGATCCTCATTGGTTTGTTGGCGGCTTCTTTTTGATCGTATCCGGGTCACTGATCGGGTTCTTGTGTCATAACTGGTCACCAGCCCGAATTTTTATGGGGGACGCTGGAAGTTATTTTCTCGGGTTCAGCATCGCGTCCATGACGTTATTGGGAACTTTTTACACGCCGAACGATAAAAACCAGCATGTGATACTCGCTCCGCTGTGTGTCCTTGCTGTGCCGCTTTACGACATTTGTTCGGTGGTGTTTATTCGACTGAAAGAGGGGAGAAGCCCGTTTCAGCCTGATAAGAAGCACTTCTCGCATCGGCTTGTTGCTTTGGGTTTAACTAAGGTCCAGGCCGTTTTGACGGTGCAATTGACGACATTGACAACGGGGTTGCTCGGACTGACCCTGTATGCCGTTGCGAGTTGGAATGCGGCGGTCGTTGTGGTTGCATGTGTTTGTTGCATCTTGCTGCTGATTGCAATTCTGGAAGCGGCGCCGCGGGAGAACATGTAGTTCGTATGGATACTTCGAATGTTTAACGGTGTAGGTATCCGCAGGCGAAATCAGCCCATCTCGACAATGTCGAACAGTCGGTCTGCGACCGGTCATGAATCAGTTGGGTTAATGTTGTTTAATGGACTGATTCTGGTCCTGTTTTTGACGCGATTCTTCAACGTCGCTGAGTCTGCAGATCACGGCGAAACGCTTTGGATTGTGATTTTCTGGCTGATTGCTCTGTTGATGTGGGGGATTGTTTCCTGGAAATCCGCAGCTTCAATTGTGCCATTGGGTTGGCTTGGGGTGGGGGTGGGGCTATTGACAGGTGGGCATGTTGTCTCTGCTTTGTTTGTCGTAGCAAACAGTGGTGACAAACGTGCCGCAATCAATTTGGCGTGGGAATGGATAGGCGTTGCGACAGGTTGGTTTCTGCTGAGGCAACAGTGTCGATCTGTCGCCTTTCGTCGAAATCTGCTGGCAGGACTTATCGCAACCGGAACTTCCATTGCGGCGCTCGGTTTGTACCAGCACTATGTCGAATTTCCATTGATGGCAGCAAATTATGGTCCAATGTTTGATCGACTGAAGGTCGCAAATCCGATTGAGGCGGCCATCATTCGCAAGGAACTTGCCAAGGAAAACATTCCCATCGAAGGGCCTGCTCTAACACTATTCGAAAAGCGGTTACGAGACAGTCGCGAGCCGCTAGGTTTGTTTGCATTGGCTAATACACTGGGCGGAGTTCTTTCGGTCTGTTTAATTCTCGCCGTCAGCATCTCGGCCTCGTTATGGCAATCATCAAATCACACGAAATGGTGGCAACTGGCAATTTGGGTCGCGATCCTGATTCTCTTAAGTTGGTGTCTGTTGTTGACCAAAAGCCGAACCGCGTGGATTGGAACTGTGGTCGGACTTGGACTGAATTGTATGTTAACTCGGAATGTCAGGTTGATAGGAGTAAGCTGGCGATTGGTCTTAGGTTCGATTTTTATTTTGGCATTAGCTGGTTGGGGCCTTAGTCGTTTCGGCGGTCTTGATAAACAGGTTTTAACCGAAGCGCCCAAGTCGCTTCAGTATCGATTGCAATACTGGTCGGCCACAGTGCAATTGATCAGGGATCATCTTTTGTTAGGAGTTGGGCCAGGTCAATTTCGTTGGCATTACCTGTTTTACAAGCTTCCAGAGGCAAGTGAAGAGATTTCTGACCCGCATAATCTTTTGCTGGATGTCGCCGCGAACGCTGGGCTTGCTGCTGTTGTGGGTCTGCTTGTCATTCTTGTTTTTCTGGTTAAACAGGTTAGCGACTTAGGAGGAAGTGACAAACTTCGGGAATCTCGTGACAGTTGCGTTGAGCTCTATTTTGTTGCCTTTTTCAATGGAATAGTTTGGGTTGCTTTCCTGTTTTCAGGCGCAGACGACCGGTTTCTGATACTTCTGCCGACGGTCACGATGATTTATTGGATCATCCACAGAACGCTTCGGGAATTCCGTGAAAATTCGCGTGAAATTGCGATGGGTTGGGTGTCCGCTACATTCGGTTTATTTGCTCATTTGTGTGGCGCGGGCGGGATCGGAATGCCCGCTATCAGTATGTTGTCAATGGCGTTGATTGCTGCTGTTGCCGGGTCGCGATTCGATTTGGTTAAAAGTGGCGGTCAATTCAGGTTTGAAAATGCGGTAATTATCGGAGCGATCAGTCTCGGATTGATTGTTGGTTTGTTTGTAACTGGGGTTCGACCGGTTGCAGTTGTCAATGAGAAATTAATTACAGGAGATCAACTTGTCCGAAAGGGGATGCGTGATGCGGCAGATCTCGAATATCGGGCGGCTGCGGCAGCGGATAGCTGGTGCGCAGAACCCTCAAGAAGACGGGCGGAATTGGCCTATCGACATGCCGAGGCTGAACAGTTTCGGTCCAACGAATCATTTCAAACAGCCGTAGGATTGATGCGCGATGCCATATCACGCGATCCGACCAGTTTTCGGGACGAAATTCGTTTAGGGAAATGGTGGATTGGACGTTGGCAAGTAACAAAGGACGTCAAGGACGCTGAAGAAGCGGCTGTTGAGTTCGAGCGAGCGTGGTTTCGATATCCAACGAACGCCTCTTTAATGGCCGAATTGGCGATCGCACGCAATTCGGCGGGATTTGGTAAGTCAGCGAAAGAGATTGCCCGTAAAGCGTTGCGGCAGGATGCAATTAACCATGAGCGAGGGCATATTGACCGATACATCCCGGACCAGACACGAATTCAGCTGGAATCGCTATGTGACAGTCCGCCAGAACGAAAGTAAGGCCCTTGAAGTTGTCATCGGGTCGTCGAATTGCAGTGAGAATTTTTTCGTTTATACTTCGTGATCCGCGTGCATACGGTCGGCGAAAGTCCGAACGTCACATAGCGTTAAAATCAGAGAGGTCCCATCAGTGAAACCGTTTTCGATTGTTCTTTCGCTTATCCTTGGGGTGGTCGCCCTCAGCCTTGTTGTCTGGGTTGTGCGATTCGGAGCGCCGTTGCCTGTTGCGCCGAAAATCGACGCCGCTGCTGATGTCAAAAAGCATGTTCCTACCGTAGACGACCTTCCGATGCCTGAGTCAGGTCCATTTGGCATGGCCGAACTCTCTGAATTGGAATTCAATTTTGGAGTCAAAAACGTCGGTGATGAGGATAAACACGTATTTACTCTGAAGAACATTGGGGAAGGTGTCCTAGAATTCAAAATGGGCAAACCGACTTGCCAGTGCACGGTCGGGGAAATCACGTCACAAAGTGGCGAAGCCATCACAGAAGGGCCAATTGCTCCGGGCGAATCGATCAACATTCTGGTCAAATGGGTGATGAAAACCCAGAACGACAAGTTCCGACAGGTTGTACCAATTTTCACTACGGATCCTGAATCACGGAAAATCGATCTTGCGATTATGGGAGCCGTAGACCAACCACTTCACCTAATTCCAGATGCTTATTGGGACTTTGGAGAGATGTCGGCCTCGCAGCCTTCACATGCTCAAGGTTATCTCAGTTCCAAAGTTCTTGAAAGCTTTACGATTACCGAAGTGCCGCGTGAAAATTCACATTTGAAAGTGACTTGGGAACCCGCAGACGCCGTGATGCTCGCATCTCATAAGGCAAAATCTGGTTACTTGGTTAAAGTCGAAGGGAGTCCAGATGTGCCGATTGGCAAATATCGGGAACAAATCAAGCTGAAAGCCACCTCTGGTGATAGCGAAATGAACGTCGAATTCGTCGTCGGTGGTCGGCGAACAGGGCCTGTCGAAGTTCGAGGCGTTATCGGAGCCAATTTTAATGTTGAATCCAACCGATTGTTCTTTGGTGAGTTCCCAGCTTCCACTGGCAAGAAGGCTAAAGTGACCTTTATTGTGAAGGACCTTGATGAAGAACTTGTATTGAAATCAATTGAACCAGGCGACACGCGAGTCAAACTGACATTGCCGGAAACGGGGAAACAATTAGGGAAATCGAAGAGTTATCAGGTCGAGATCGAGATTCCGCCCGGCCCCCCTGCAAACCATCGAAACGAAAATGCGGAAATCCTGGATCTAAAATTTAACCATCCGGGTGCCCCTGATTTCACGTTGGCCGTGGACTATCATGCGACGTGATTAACAAAAGTGAATTCCAGGAGGGAATGTGATTTATACTTCGGGTCGGTGGATTGTTGGTTCGTTTGGATTGATGATTTCCGTTTGCGTCCTTTTTTCAGGATGCAAACCGTCGGCTATTTCTCCACCCATTTCAACGGAAACGATAGCCGTTCCGGTGGAACCTGTTGCAGATACCACCATAGCCAGCCCAACATCCGCCTCTGCATCGAAATCATCTCCGGAAGTTGGTGAGAAAATAGCGGTTCGGCCCTATCTTGATGGTTGGGACAAGCCCGCAATTGCGATTTTGTTAACCGGCGAGCAACACGGATATCTTGAGCCGTGCGGTTGTTCCGAAACTCAGTCGGGCGGTATGGCTCGACGCGCTGATCTCGTGAGAATCGTCACCCAAGAAAAAGGCTGGGAACTAGTTGGGCTCGATGTCGGCGGTACGCTCAAACGATCCCGTCGCCAGGATCAGATCAAGTTTGAAAAGCTGTTCGAAGGATTTCAGAAACTTAACTATTCGGCTGTGGCAGTTGGGTTAGAAGAGTTGAAGCTGGGTGCGGATTTTATTCTGACTCGAATGCCAGGTAATCCCGAAGACTTGGCGAATTCTGTGGCACTCGTCTCTGCCAATGTAGTTCTGTTTGATCAGCCCGATCTCGGCTGGCCTCTTCGTTATCGACTGATTGAAAAGTCAGGAGTGAAGATTGGCGTGACCTCGGTCTTTGGACCAAGTTTGCGTGATCGAGTGGCACCTGTCGGTGTGAACACGAATATTACGTTTCTCGAACCTGATGAGGTGCTGCCGGGCGTAATTCAGTCGCTCGAAGAAACCAAGCCCGATCTGATGGTTTTGTTATGTCACGGAAACGAAGAAGAGTCACTGAAGCTTGCGAAGGCGTATCCGCAGTTTCGGATTGTCCTTGCGGCTGGTGGCTTTGATGAACCCGATGGAAAGCCGATCCCTGTCGGTGAATCTTGGGTACTGAACGTTGGACACAAGGGAAAACGAGTTGGAATTCTCGGCTTTTATCCTGATAACGCAGCCCGGCCGTTTCGCTTCGAGCTGATTCAGCTCGACAAAGATCGATTCAAGAACCACCCGGATATGCGCGAGTTGATGAAACAGTATCAGCAACAGTTAGAGGACGAAGGGATTGCCGTTTCCGATGAGTTG
>Ga0364920_10165_pt1 | contig 23885 bp, 20 predicted proteins | sample SorcelJu500001C8_FD_206961 | JGI IMG/M metagenome (GOLD analysis project Ga0364920, IMG submission 206961) | Enriched cells from Trout Bog Lake Hypolimnion, Wisconsin, USA - BchlTB.June20.5000.01.C8 | ecosystem: Environmental > Aquatic > Freshwater > Lake > Hypolimnion/Profundal zone | place: USA...
GGATTGTGGCAAGCAGTGAAGAATTTGGCTCACAGGGAGATCTTCCTGTTCATCCGGAACTGCTCGACTGGCTGGCTTGTGAGATTCAGGGATTGCCGATTGACCCCAATCAGGGTGCGGACGTTAAGCCACAAAGCCCGTGGGATACCAAGGCGTTTCTCAAGAAGCTGGTGATGTCAGCAACGTACCGCCAGTCGTCGAAGGTTTCGACAGAACTTCAGCAGCGCGACCCTGATAATCGGCTTCTGGCACGTGGGCCTCGTTTCCGGCTATCGGCAGAAACACTGCGAGATCAGGCACTGTTCGTCAGCGGACTAATCAGTCCAAAGATGTATGGACCGCCGGTCAAACCCCCTCAGCCGAATCTAGGTTTGAGTGCCGCATTCGGTAGTAGTACCGACTGGCAGACAAGCAGCGGAGAAGACAAATACCGGCGCGGGATTTACACCACATGGCGACGGTCGAACCCATATCCTTCGATGGCGTCGTTCGATGCCCCTAATCGTGAAGTGTGTACTGTCCGCCGCGGCCGAACAAATACTCCTTTGCAGGCCTTGGTCACATTGAACGATCCCGTCAACATTGAAGCGGCTCAGGCACTCGCGCGCCGTGTGGTTAAAGGGGGAGGACAGACTGTCGCAGACCGTGCTCGTTATGGGTTCCGGTTGACGTTGTCGCGTCCGCCTCATGAAAGTGAACTGGCAAGGCTGGTCAATTTGTACGAACAATCACTGACTCGTTTCCAGCAAAGTGCCGATGACGCCGTTCGGATGGCGACCGACCCGTTGGGTCCCGCGCCGGCGGATGCGAATGTCGCGGAACTGGCTGCGTGGACGGTGGTGGGAAATGTGATGCTGAATCTCGATGAAACTGTGATGAAACGTTGATCTTTGAAGGTGTTATAAAAATGAATAATCCGCAATTCGATCAGTTGCAGCATCAGACTCGCCGACAGTTTTTACGCGACGCTCAATTGGGTGTCGGTTCGTTGGCGTTGTCGTCGTTGATTGGTGGCACGTCGTCCGCAGCAACATCCTCCGTAGTGAATCCACTTGCTCCAAAGTTGCCCCCTTTCCCGGCAAAAGCCAAGCGGGTGATCTATCTGCATCTGACCGGTTCGCCACCTCATCTCGATATGTATGACTACAAGCCCGAACTGGTGAAGATGAACGGAGAGGATGCTCCGGATTCGTTTATTAAGGGCAAGCGATTCGCCTTCACATCGGGAACACCCAAGTTGCTTGGAACGCCTCGGACATTCAAGCAGTACGGTCAAGGGGGAGTCTGGTTATCAGATGCATTACCAAATCTGCAGACCGTGGCTGACGAGATGTGCGTCATCAAATCGATGTTTACCGAGCAGTTCAATCATGCTCCTGCCGAACTGCTGCTGTATACCGGTTCGGCGAGACCGGGCCGTCCTTCGATGGGAGCCTGGGCCACATATGGACTGGGGACCGAAAACGAAAATCTGCCTGGCTTTGTCGTGTTGATTTCGAGTGGTGTTCAGCCGAACGGTGGCAAGAATTCGTATGGAAGCGGCTTTCTGCCGTCTGTCTATCAAGGGGTGCAGTGCCGGTCCAAAGGTGATCCCGTTCTGTTTGCATCCGACCCAGCAGGGATGTCGCGAAGTCTGCGACGTGAGACGCTTGACGCCTTGCACGACCTGAACGAAATGCAGGCGGCTGAGTTGGGGCATCCAGAAACATTGACTCGAATTGCTCAGTACGAACTGGCGTTCCGGATGCAGATGTCGGTCCCTGAAGTGATGGACATTACAAAAGAGACGAAAGAGACAATCGAATCGTACGGTGCTCAGCCCGGTGCCTCCAGTTTCGCGAACAACTGTTTGCTGGCTCGTCGCCTTTGCGAACAGGGGGTTCGCTACGTTCAACTGTTCGACTGGGGTTGGGACTTCCACGGGACAGGTCCAGGCGAGGCACTGACTGATGGTTTGACCAACAAATGTGCGACGATGGACAAGCCGGTCGCGGCCCTGATCAAGGATCTGAAACAGCGAGACATGCTGAAGGATACGTTGATCATTTGCGGCGGCGAATTCGGCCGGACACCGTTCCGCGAAGGTCGAACGGCAGCCAGTGCGAATCTCGGACGAGACCATTTTCCTGACTGCTATTCGATGTGGATGGCAGGCGGCGGCGTGAAAGGTGGTTACTCACACGGCGAATCCGACGAGCTTGGTTTTTCGATCGCCAAAGACAAGGTTCACATTCACGATTTACAGGCAACGATCATGCATCTGCTGGGCTTTGATCACACACAGTTGACGTATCGTTTCCAGGGCCGGGACTATCGTTTGACGGATGTGCATGGCGAGGTGGTCAAACCGATATTGGCGTAAGCCGCTGATTTGAGTTGTGGAGGAAATATAGGCAAAGGCGGGGAAAAAGAGTTTTGGCCACAGATGCACACAGATTTTCACAGATAAATGCGAATGCAGATCATAAGAAGTGAAAGCGACTTTTCTGCATTTTATTCCGCTTTTGTTTTATCTGTGTGGATCTGTGGCAAAACCGGTTTTCTTCTTTGTATTTTCTGCGACTTCTATTGAATTGCGAGGCATAGCCGCTTTGTCGCACGGGCTTAAGCCCATGCTACGGAAAACCGGATTAATCCTTGCGTCGAATCGATCGCATTTTGGCGCTGATGCGTGTCAGGACGGCGTTGGCTCGTGATTCGGCTTCGCGGCCTGATTTGGCGATGCTGGCTTGAGCGGCTGACAACACGTTTTGCATGGTTTTTCGATACGATTCGAATTCGTTGACCGACTGAGCCAGTCCGGCAAATGAAACTTTTGGAACCACGTATTTTCGATAGATTTCCTCAAACTTGTGTCGTTGTCCGGCACCACTGGTTACTCCGGTGTCAATTTCCTTTACGGATCGGGAGAGAGATGAAATGGAGTCGCGTAGCCAGCGACGGGCATCGGTCCAGGCTTGAATATCCTTACTGTCGCACGTCCGTCGTTCATCGGAGTTTAAGTCTCGATTCAGCGAATTCAGACGCGAGATATTTCCGCCCAGTTCTTTTCGAATACTGGCGATGCGGACTTCCATTTGAAGAATGGCACCCCAGTGTGAATCGATGGCCTCAAGTAACCTTGCATCGTTGCCCGATGCACTGCCTCCCGAGGAATAGTCAGATTGACCGATCGCCGCAGTCGGTGCTGTGGCCATCATCGAAGGAATAGCAAAGGGCTGTGCCGGTTCGAGCCAGACGGAAATGTTAATGTTCGTACCTGGAGGCGGAGGAGGAACAGGTTGGTCGAGCATGGGAGAACTACCTCCCGCAGCATCAAAACTTAACCCATTAAAAGACCAATATAAAATACGCTCTTCATCAAGACCCGTTGCCAGGAGTAATTGCCGCACCGATAATCCAGCGGCGACGTGAGGATTGGCAAACACCGTAGGAGGGACGACGAGCATCACCCCGTAGGGCACGGCTGCGGGGCGAAACCAGACCCACGCGACCTGCTGACCCGATGAGTCGAGTGGGAGGGGTTCCCAATTCACAGATGGATTTCTTTGCGCGAGCTGCATAATGGATTCTATGAATGGCGGTTTCGTTATACCGACAAATGTAATCGTCTGAATCAGACATAAGATATCAGCCACAGACAAGAGTTTTAACACGAAACACGCGAAAGAACAGACGATGACGATTCTCTATACCGATGATCGATTCCTGGATCATGAAACCGGGACTCATCGCGAGCGTCCGGAACGACTGGTGGCGATCCGAGAAGAACTGAAGCGAACGGGTCTGGCGGCGAAGTGCCAGCCAGCAGAGACCCGGATCGCGACAGTCGACGAGCTTTCGAAAATCCATGGCGGGATGTACGTCGGACGCGTCGCTCAATATGCAAAAGAAGGTGGGGGCTGGATCGAAGGTGATACGTTTATGTCGCCGAAATCCTACGATGTCGCCTGCCGCGCGGCGGGAACGGCTATCGCAGCGGTTGATGCCATCATGAAAGGGGATGACAAGCAGGCGTTGTGCCTGGTGAGACCTCCAGGTCATCACGCGCTCGTTCATGAGGCGATGGGATTTTGTTTGTTCAACAATATTGCTTTAGCGGCCGATCACGCGGTCAAGCACCATCACTTGGATCGGGTGCTTGTGGTTGATTGGGACGTACATCATGGGAACGGGACACAAGAGATCTTCTACGAACGTGATGACGTCTGGTTTCTCTCGGCGCATCGGTCGCCCTTTTATCCGGGAACAGGGGCAAAAGACGAGACGGGAACAGGAAAGGGGCTTGGTACCAAGTTCAATCTGCCAGTCGCATTTGGAACGTCACGCAAGGACTATCTGGCAAGGTTTGAATCGTTGTTGATCGATACGGCCCGAAAATGTCAGCCGCAGATGGTGCTGATCAGTGCCGGCTTCGATGCACATGCACAAGATCCAATCGGATCGCTCGGATTGGAAACCGAAGATTTTGAAACACTGACAAAGCTGGTGACGGACGTCGCCAAGACATACAGCAAGGGTCGGATCGTGAGCTGCCTGGAAGGAGGTTACCACGTACAGCGGCTGGCGGAATCAGTCGCATGTCACCTGAAAACACTGCTGACTGTAAAGAACGACTGACTACGGGAAGGCGAGCTGGTCTGATGAAACGACCCGAAGATGGGATATTTGCGTTACGGAGGATGAAATGCGTTTAGAACCCAAAGCGGTGAAAATGGGTGCCTCTTGCGGCTGATTTGAGCCGCCAGTGTCTTCTCTTTGTCATCGTCGGAAAGCAAGAGCACTGGCGAGCGAAGACGCACTCCAGTGGCACCCGGCGCTCTGTGTAACGACTGTTATCGCTCAGGGTTTTGAGCACGCACGGTGGCAATCTCGGCACTATTCGCGGAAAGCGTAGGCGCTTTTCGCGGCGTGGTCCGTTTTACCAATTGCGTTTTGTTGGCGCGCGTCCGCTGACTGAACTCAGGGTCCAGCGACGGAGCCGGTCCTCGATTCAGACGCTGTAAACGGTACGGTTGTAAGTCATGCCAAAAGCTGGCGCAGCCCAAGTTCGACATGATCGAACACACGAGGGCACACGTCAGGATTGTTCGAGACGAAATCATCGCCAGGAACCTCCAGCGGAAAAGGCCATCATGAATGTCGTTTAGGGAGAGACCAGGAAAGTAGTGGAAACTCAACTTTCCGCCAAGATGAGTTTTTGCGGATTTGGTATTTGAGTCGTTCCGTTGGGATGTCGCCATTTTTCGGAATGATGAAACCATCACTTGTTTTAACGCAACATCTATAGGAACAATCACTTCCGCCGATCTTCCCAACCAGGTTTGTCCGTTTGGGAAACAATGTACTTTGGCGAGGATGTTCCACATTCCCTTTTGAAAAGTCGCCTGTGATGGACTACTATTAATTGCCCGTAGTACGCAACTCCAGCTTCCGCTGAATCGACCGAGAACAGGGGTTGCCTGTGAGAAACCTGAATGAAACCAAATGGTTACGCCTGCGTGGTGTAATCCAAGAGAGATGCTGATGTCGACTGCTATGACCGATCGTTCCTATCAATTACCGCCCCTTGGGCAGAACCCTTCGTCAACCGCCCAGGGAACGACGCCAGGTAGTTTTGCGTTGCGCCCGACTCTGAAGCCCGGTCGGGCTGGAGCATTGACATTCGCTTCTCCCGATACACCGGGGATGCCTGCTCCATCAGACAAGACCGCATGGGACTTCATGCCGGCTGACTGGATTCTTCGTTCCGGGTACGGGACTGAACCAGGCCAGCAGTCACATGAACAAGCCGCCGCGTGGCAACCTCCGGCAGGATTCCAGCCGATCACGCAGTTGGAATTTTCTCGCATGGGGATCGTGACATCTGAGATGGCTCGTGTCTCGGAACGAGAGCCACATCTCACCCCCGAACAGGTGCGAGACGAAGTCGCTGCGGGACGAATGGTCATTCCTGCCAACAAGGTTCACTTGAAACACAAACTTGATCCGATGGCGATCGGGCGTGCTTCGAAGACCAAAATCAACGCCAACATGGGAGCCTCACCGGTCTCATCGAGTACCGATGAAGAAGTAGAAAAGCTGAAATGGGCCGAGCGTTGGGGCGCCGACACGGTGATGGATCTGAGTACCGGCGGCGACTTGGACGCTTGCCGTGACGCCATTGTCCGTAACAGTACCGTCCCGATCGGCACAGTCCCCATCTATTCGATGATCATTGGTCGAAAGATCGAACAACTTTCTCCCGAGATCATACTCGAGTCACTGAAATATCAGGCGGCACAAGGGGTTGATTACTTCACGATTCACGCCGGCGTCCAGCGAGAACATTTGCCGTTCATCAATAAGCGATTGATCGGTATCGTCAGTCGTGGCGGGTCCTTGCTGGCCAAATGGATGCTCGTGCATGGCAAACAAAATCCGATGTATGACCATTGGGAAGCCATCTGCGACATTATGCGAGAATACGACGTCACGTTTTCCATTGGGGATGGCTTGCGTCCCGGTGGTCTGGCCGATGCAACGGATCAGGCTCAGCTTGCTGAACTGGTGACGCTGGGTGAGTTGACCGAACGAGCCTGGCGGAAGGGGGTTCAGGTCATGGTCGAAGGCCCCGGTCACGTTCCGTTCGATCAGATTGAGTTCAACATGAAGTTGCAGCGGCGCCTGTGTCATGGTGCACCGTTTTATGTGCTCGGACCGCTGGTGACGGATATTTTCCCTGGGTACGACCATATCACGAGTTGCATCGGAGCGACCGCAGCCGGGTATCACGGTGCGGCGATGCTATGCTATGTGACTCCGAAAGAACATCTCGGACTTCCAAAGAAGGACGACGTCAAGCAGGGATGTATCGCCTACAAGATCGCCGCTCATGCTGCCGACGTGGCGCTTGGTATTCCTGGTTCGCGAGATCGCGATGACGAATTGACCAAAGCCAGGGCGGCCCTGAATTGGCAGAAGCATTTTGATTTGAGCTTTGATCCCGATACGGCTCGAGCCTATCACGATGAGGATCTTGACGTTGATACCGACTTCTGTGCGATGTGCGGCCACGACTGGTGCAGTGTTCGAATCAGTAAAGAGATCGTCGAATTCACGTCGGGAAAAGATGAGCACTACAAATGGGACAAGGCCAAAGTGACTGCAGCGTTGACGCCTGAGCAGCAGGAAATCCTCGCCAAACGAGGAGTCCTGAGCCCCGAAGAAATTCATCGACTGGCTGCCAAGACAAAGAAAGTCATGACAGAAGAAGCTGCCGATAAGGCTTCGTGCCACAGCGACTACGTCGATGCCGAAGTCGCTCGCAAGCTTCAGGAAAAGCGCGGCGATCTGGTCGAATTGATTGTCCCTTGATTGGTCCTTCGTATCCTCCTGTCTCAACAAACCGAAGTGCGCGATTCAGTGAAATCTAAGAGGACCAAAATTTTCAATGGCCGCAACACTTTCCAGCATTACCGTTCGAAACTTTCGGTGTCTGTGCGATGTCACGGTTCATTGCAAGCCGGTCAATCTTTTATTTGGGCCGAACGGAGTTGGAAAGACTACATTTCTTGACGCCCTTTGGTTTGTGAGAGATTGCGCAATTCGTGGTACCGAACAGGCTGCGGCTGATCGTCATCACGGAATCGGTTTGCTTTGGGATGGTGCAGAGCCAGATGGTAGAATCGAAATCACTCTTGAAACAGACCAATGTCGCTACACCGTGTCGTTGGGTTTTGGAGCTGGGCGCATTGAACCATTTGTTGGAGAGAAACTCGTCTCAAAAAAACGTAATCTCACATTGATCGATCGTAAGGTGGGGAGTGCGGAGGCAAGGTTTTACCACGAACAGTTAGGTCACGAGTCGGCTACCAAATTGCGCGACCCCGAAAAACTGGCATTTTCGAATTACCTGCTTTTTTGCCAGCCGATGACAGAGACGTTGGACTTCGACGATTTATTGCATTCAATTCATTATTACCATTCTCGCTCAACAAATTTCTTCCAATTAAGGCGTTTTGGAGCTGAAACAAGCACACACACTCACCTTTGGGATCGGTGGCAGAATCTTTGGTCAGCGTTACGAAATCTTCAGGGTAGGACTGCCGTCGACAGTCGTTATGAATACATCATTACATTTATGCGAAAGGCTTTTCCGGGATCTTTTCGCGATCTCGTTTTCGACCAAATCGCGGCCGACCGTGCTTACGTTAGTTTTGTTGAAGAGGGGCGGCGACTTCCGATTCAAGCTTCAGGTGTGTCGGATGGACATATACAGCTACTCGGGTTGCTAACCGCATTGTTCGGCGAACCACAAAACCGCAGTTCTGTCCTGATTTTCGATGAACCAGAAACCTCGCTTCATCCTTATGCGATTGCTGTTTTCGCCGAGGCAGTTCGATTGGCGACGACAGAATGGAATCGACAAGTTTTCATCGCAACGCACTCGCCGGTCCTGATGAGTCAGTTCACAGTGGAAGAGTCATTGGTGTTTGAAATGAACGAGTCGCGAGGGACGCGCGTCGTCAATTTGGTTGAAAAGAAAGAAATCCAAGATCTCTTGGAGACATACGCGACCGGATCACTTTACATGTCTGAGGCTGTTGCTCCGCAAAATCCGGGAGTTAAACATCCATGACCGTCGTTACGCCTGATGAAACACCATCGCCTCGTTGTCCACATTGCAAATTTGGGTTGATTGTAACTGGAGATGGTGAAAGAGAATTCCTTCCAGAACTTTTTTCGACATTGACCAAGTATGCGGGATGTAGTTTTCAGGTCATTACGCAGATCGATCAGCGAGGTCCCGTTACTGAGCAGAGACGACTTAAGATGGTCGGGTCGGGCCGCGTGATCCTTGATAAAGATGAAACGGAAATAGGACTCAAGGCGCGAGGTTTTTTGAAAGGAAATCCTTGTCACTTTCTAATTTTGATTGACGATGTTGAACATGATCGTCGGCCTCACTTGACTGCAATTCGAGATCGTTATCGAAAGGCGATCGACACTATGCTTTCTGTCGAGGAACAACTTCGAGCGTCCGTTCATTTCTTGGCCAACATGGTCGAAGCCTACTATTTTTCGCATAATGTCGCTGTAAATGACGCTATGGGCATCACGCTTTTAGCGACAGATCATAACGGAGACGTGGAAACAATTCGACATCCGAAGAATGAACTCAAAAACTTAGCAAAGCGTTTGGGCCGCTCATTTGACGAGAAGCAAGACGGGCGTAAGATCATTTCGAAGCTTGACGTCGAACACATTTTGTCCAACAAAGAGTCTTGTGCGTTTCTTCGATCCCTATTTGTATGGTGTGTTAAACAATTAACAAAAAACTGTCCAATCTGGGATCAAGGAATTGCTTCGAAATATTGCTTGATCGAAGGAATTCAAGCAGAAATCACGCAACGCCAGACTTGACAATCGAACAGTTCGGGTCAATCCCAGCGCCAATGAACGGAGTTGAAAACACGAATTTTCGATCTAACCAATTTCTATCATGAATTTATGGAAAATCACAAAAACTTAGGAATTACGAAGTGTTCAAACAATTCTACTCCGTTATTTGTTTCTTTAGTTTACTTATGTATCAAGTGTCGGCAGCCGACTTTCCTGATTTCGCATCGCTTCCGGCTCGGCCTGAATTGCCCGATCCGCTGGTGATGCTGGATGGGACGAAGATTGCCTCGGCAGCAGATTGGACGGCGAAGCGGCGACCGGAACTGAAGGCACTTTTTCAACATTACATGTACGGTTACTTGCCGGCGAAACCACAACGGTGGGCTGTCGAGCAAGAGCTGTTCAAGGACCCGGAGTTCCTGAACGGGAAGGCAACGCTCAGCGAAAGTCGCCTGGCGTTTTTTGGTCCCGATCTGAAGCAGCGATTGCATGTGCTGCTTGTCGTTCCCAACGGCCGCTCCGGTAGCGTACCGGTTTTCGTGGGGATGAACTTCTGTGGTAATCACGCTTTAACGAATCACCCGATGGTCCATATCCCCGAAGGCTGGGTCTACAAATCGTGTGTAGGTTCCGAGAATGAGCGAGCAACCGACAAGGGACGCGGAAGCCAGATGAAAGATTGGAACCTGGATCTGATCGTTGATCGTGGTTATGGATTAGCCTGTTTTTATAGCGGAGACATCGATCCCGACACGCCTGATTTTTCAGATGGGATCGAACCATCTTTCTATGCACCGGGCCAAACGACGCCCAAGCCGAACGATGCGGGAGCCATCTCCGCATGGGCGTGGGGATATCATCGCGTGGTCGATTTCCTGCTGGAAAAACATACGGGAACAATCGACCCCAAGCGGATTGCGGCGGTAGGACATTCGAGAAATGGAAAGACAACATTGCTGGCCGCCGCGATGGATGAACGAATCGCTCTGGCGATTCCTCATCAGGCGGGTTGTGGTGGCACGGCTCCCAGTCGAGTTGATATTGATCGCAAGGATGTCGAGACGATTCGGCGGATTAATACGGCCTTTCCACATTGGTTCTGCGACAATTTTCCGTTGTTTAACGAGCAGCCCGATAAGCTTCCATTCGATCAACATTGCCTTGCAGCACTATGCGCCCCTCGTCCGGTTCTTTATACGAATGCAGTCGAAGATCAGTGGGCGAATCCTGATGGTCAGTTCGAGATGCTCAAAGCGGCTGATCCTGTCTATCGACTTCTCGGGGCAGGCGGTCTTGACGCAAGGGAACGGCCTGAGTTACGTAAGCTTGTGGATAGTAAACTTGGCTACTATATCCGACCTGGAAAGCATTCGATGGACCGCGAGGATTGGGGAGTTTTTCTCGACTTTGCAGATAAGCAGCTTGGAAAATAGTATTCCGAATTCTGAACGGTAAAGTCGCGGTATACGTTCCATTATGTTCTCAAGGTGAGCCAATCGACTCCATCAAATCATGGGGATGCTCATCTGGCGATAGAGGAAAAGGATGCCAAATGGCGGCGAAGATTGGTGATCGAGGTCTAGCCGCCTGCCCACTTTATCCCAGCGGTCGCGTCTTGATCGGCCGGGCACCGATGGCCGCACGAGCAGAAACGGGACCAATCGAAGAAGGAGCCGAGATCGTCGTGGTCGGCGGAGACCGCTTCAGTCTTGTTGTGAGGGCATTCGATCCATCAGAATCGACGACATCGCTTCCAAATTTTGGTGAGCCGATTCTGACCGCTAAAGAAGAGGCGACGTACCGCCGAGTTGCTTGAAGATACCCGGCAGCAACAAGAAGAAGACCATCGCCGATCGTTTCACAAATTATTGAAGGTTGGCGCAGTGGCCGGGGTGATTGTTGGGGTGGGATTGGTGGCCATCCAATCCTATCGTCGAGGCTACAACGATGATCTCGTTTGGATTCCGTTTCTTTCATCCGCCTGCTGGTTTTGTATTTTCTATCTTGCGTTTTTTCTGGGTGCTGCGACTGAGAATATTCTTGTATTTATTTCGATACCGTGTGCGTTAGCCGGCCTGATTCTTGGGATGCTCTGGTGGGGACCGTTCACGGCAATTGCTTTGTGTTTCGTGACCGGGATTACAGTGACGACAGTGTCTCTGTTGATCGAGGCGATGCGGCATCCAATTACTTGAAAACGTTGAACGCGAAGGTTCGGTTATCGTTGTATCTCATGAAAGGATCGCCCAATGGCGGCGCAGGTTGCCAACATCACGGTCTTTCCAATGAAGTCATGCGACGGGTTTGCATTGCGAGAAGCGTCTGTTGCGACAAGCGGCACACTTCTGCATGACCGGCAATTCGCGCTCGTGGACTCTGATGGGCGATTCATCAACGCCAAACGAACGCCGTTGATCCACCAACTTCGTTTGCACGTTGACCCCGTTTCGCGTACTTACGAAGTAGGTCGGCGGGGTGGGGACGTCGAGCTTCGAGGGTACTTTGATTTCGACAGCAAGCAACTGTCAGACTGGTTAAGCGACTTCTTCTCGCTGGAAGTCTCAATCATTGAGAATGATGAGACCGGATTTCCAGATGACTTGGACGCCGTCGGGCCAACGATTATCAGCACTGCAACTCTTGAGACGGTTGCTGGTTGGTTTGACGGAATGACCATTGATGAGGTTCGCCATCGCTTTCGGGCAAACATTGAGGTGGATGGTGTTGAACCTTTTTGGGAGGACAGGCTCTTTCGCAGTGATCGCCAGCCACAGCCGTTACGTGTGGGCGATGTTCTGTTCGGTGGTATCAATCCCTGCCAGCGGTGCGTGGTCCCGACACGAGACATTCAGACGGGCGACGTGACGCCAGCCGGATTCTCTCAACAATTTTCCAGACGGCGGGAAGAATCGCTTCCACGTTGGGCATCACGTGACCATTTCAATCACTTCTACCGGCTGTCCACAAACACCAGACTTCTCGAACGGGGTATCGGCATAATCCGTGTTGGAGACCCGGTTGAGCTCGATTTTATTTAATGATCGATGTCGCCCAAACAGCCAGTTTCTCTCGAAAGATCTTTGAGTTATGTCGGATATCCACGGGAAAGCTGCGGTGAAACAAAAACGTCTGAATCGACCGAGTCAGTTCAAAGCGAGCACCAAGTTCCCGCAGTTCTGCGATCAGTTCCTGATCTGTCAGTCGACGTTCGTCGCTCGATGATTGTTCTGGTTCACGCTCGACACATAGAACAGGTTCAGTGTTTCCGGCTCGAACGAATCCTACAAGTGCCGTCCGAAAGACCGCTGGATGCGCGTTGAAAATCCCTTCGATAGGTTCTGTAAAATAAGTTTGATTAGTGGTCACAACTCGATGTGATTTGCGTCCGCAAAACCAGAGGCGTCCCTGGTCATCGAAATAGCCGACGTCACCCATGCGATGACGCATTCGTCCTGTGGTTGGGTCGTGAATCTTAGCGATTGCGGTAAGATCAGGTCGCTTGTAGTACTGTTGAGTCACCATCGACCCGTGTACGACGATCTCGCCAATCTTCCCCTGCGGCAAACAAAGCTGTTCGCTCCATTCAGAAATCGGTTGGTCAGTGACACCAATGATACGAACGTCGACACTCTCAACGGGACGGCCAACGCAAGTTCCTGCCCCTTGAGCCGTAAGGTGTCGAGTTTCCTGCAGGATTTCATGACTGCCAATGACTGCGACCGGCAAGGATTCTGTGGCACCGTAAGGTGTGTAGATTTGTGATTCTGACGAAAGGTATCTTGAGAAACGCTCAAGGATTGCAGGTGAAACAGGGGCGCCTGCCGAAAGGACTCGACGTAAAGTGAACCACTTTTGCGAGACATCGAAAGAAGCTTGCGAGGGCTGTTGGTCCTTTTTAATCGTCGGCCTCCAATCCCGACCTACCCGATTTAGCAGAGCAGGGGAGCCAAACAGGTTGTTGACCCCAAATCGAGCGATGGGCTCTGCAATCTCGCGAGGATCGACTCGCGCGGGCTTGGTGAAATCCATTCGCGGAATGACCGCAGTCATTCCCAATGCCGGAGCAAACAATCCAAACAGCGGGAACGTGCAAAGATCAATCTCACCCGGCTCAATCCCAAAGGCCTGTTTCAAAGCCGCGACTTGAGCCGTAAAATTACCGTGTGAATAAACCGCCCCCTTGGGGACACCGGTGCTGCCGCTGGTGAAAAGGATCGCGGCGGTCTCGTCGATCTCTGTATTTGCAGCCTGCCATTGCTGATCGACTTTAACGGCATTTGTCTGACGGATTCGGCCAATCTCCGCAACCTTTGGCAGGTTGTGACCACCCCAACCGAACCGACGTCCCACGGTCACCAATTGTTTCAGCGACTGCTTCCCCCAGCCAAACAGCAGGCGTGCAATGTGTGCTTTTGTGATGCCGATAAATGCTTCGGGCTCTGCTTCTGCCAGGCATTTGCCAAGGTTCTTGATGCCGATTCCGGGGTCGACCAGCACCGGGACAGCTCCGACTTTGAACAGGGCAAACGTCAGCGAGAAGAACTCAAGCGACGGAGGGACCATCAGCACTGTCTTGACCCCGCGACCAATGCCGATTTCATCAAGACCCGCTGCCAGGAAATCACTTTCCTCATCGAGTTTCTTGTAGGTGAAGCTCGAATACTTTGTTCGACCGGTTCCATCGCGAGAAGCGGGGAACAGCACCGCCAGTTGATCCGGGTGATGCTGGGCCATGTCCTTCAGATGTGACGCGATATTCACAGTTGGCATCTGAACTATCCCCGATGCCAATCAGATATTCCCCAAAAACACGTTCGAGAACGTACCACGATAAAATTCTCGAAAGGATCGATTCGATTAGTTCAATGGAGTCTCAGGTGTCGCTTCTGACGGAGCCTCTGGAGGCATTGGTGGAGTCGCAGTCTGTGAACCGGCAGTTGCCGGAACAGCAGGAACTTCTGCGATATTCAGGTCGGCAGGAATTCGAGCCATGCTGACCAGCTTGTCATTTTCTTCCAGACGAATGACGCGAACACCCTGCGTATTACGGCCAATCTCGTTGATGTCCCCAGCACGAATTCGTTGAATCTTTCCGGTCGCTGTGACCATCAGAACTTCATCCTGATCCGTCACCGCAAGAACCTTCACTCCATTTCCATTGCGCTTCGTGACCTTGATGTCCTTGACACCTTTTCCGCCTCGCTTCTGGCGACGGTATTGATTTGAAGACCCGACGACTTCGTCGTCACCTTCCACTTCCTCGGTTTCGACTTCCGGTTCATCTGCCGCCGTTTCGTCATCCGCCGAATCATCCTCGGGCAGTGCGGCTTCTTCTTCCACAGTCTCGTCTGCGACCACCGGTTCTTCGGAAGCCCCTTCAGCAACGACTCCACCGAAACCGATCGCGGTTCGTTTGCCGTATCCGTTTTCGCAAACAGTAAGGAGACTCATCGTCGGATCGGCGAGGACCATGCCGATGACAAGGTCGTCCTTCTTCAAGCGGATACCACGAACACCACTCGTGTTTCGGCCCATGCTGCGCGCATCCGATTGAGCAAACCGGATCGCCATTCCCCCCTTGGTTGCCAGAAGAACGTCGTCTTTCGGAGAAACGATCATCGCTTCGATCAAGGCATCGTTGTCTCGCAGGTTGATCGCGATGATGCCACCCTTGAGCGGACGCTTGTAAGCTGACAGTGGTGTCTTCTTCACGACGCCATTTTTTGTAGCCATGATCAAGAAGCGTTCTTCGTCGAATTCACGAACAGCAACGCAACTACTGATTCGATCACCTTCAGGGAGGGCCAGCAGGTTGACCAGCGCCCGGCCTTTACTGGTTCGATTCTGAAGAGGCAAGTTGTAAACCTTTTCCCAGAGAACCTTGCCCTTATCCGTAAAAAACAGCAACCAGGCATGAGTACTCGCCACGAACAGATGTTCGATCGCGTCTTCTTCATCCGCCTTGGCACCAATGATTCCCTTGCCGCCACGGTTCTGAGCCTGGTACGTATTAAGCGGCATGCGCTTGATGTACCCGCGTTGCGACAGCGTGACGACCATCGGTTCTTCGGCGATCAGATCTTCCTGATTGATCCCGCTCAGTTCGAGGTCATTGATTTCCGTCCGTCGTTTGGTTGCATATTTCGCCTTGATCGCCAGCGTGTCTTCGCGGACAACGGCTCGGATATTGGCTTCGTCCGACAGCAAATAGAGATGGCCGCCGATATCGGTGAGCAACTTGGAATGCTCTTCGTGAAGCTTCTCTCGTTCGAGGTTCGCCAGCGAACCAAGTTGCATTGAGACAATCGCTTCGGCCTGGTTGGCAGACAGCGAATAGTTCTCCTTTTCTCCGACTTCGCTCTGATACATGGCAAAGCCAGCGTCACCCAACGCTCGCTTCACCAGCGGCGCAGGAACCTGGATCAGTTGCAACCGATCCTTGGCTTCGGAACGACTGGCGGAACTACGGATCGTGGCGATCACTTCGTCGAGATTGATCTGAGCGATCAACATCCCTTCGACGGTGTGCTTTCGCTTGCGTGCTTCGCCGAGCAGGAACTCGGTCCGACGGCGAAGAACGGTTACGCGGTGACGGATAAACTCGGCCAGCATTTCCTTCAACGACAGCAATCGCGGACGGTTTCCGACCAGAGCCAGCAGGATGATACTGACCGTTGATTGCAAAGATGAGAACTGGAAAAGCTGATTGAGGACGACTTCCTTATCTTCACCCCGTTTGACCGCGATGTGCAGACACGTCTGCCATGAAGGCAACGTTCGGTCAGTCAGGTCGGTAACGCGAGCAATCCCCTTGATTCGCTCGTCTTTAATCAGTTGTTCGATCTTTTCGCGGATTCGATCCCGAGTTTCGAGATACGGAATCTCGGTCACTTCGATGATGTCGGTGTTCTTTTCGGTGATAAAACGGGTCCGCGCGCGAAGAATAATCGTCGAGCGTCCCGTGAGGTACGCCTGACGAATACCAAGACGACCACAAATCACTCCACCTGTGGGGAAGTCTGGTCCCGGCATGCACTCGATCAAATCGTCGAGCGTACTCTCTGGATCGTCAATCAGGCGTACGATGGCGTCGCTGACTTCGCCCACGTTGTGCGGAGGAATACTGGTCGCCATCCCGACGGCGATACCGTTCGATCCGTTTACGATCAGGTTGGGAAACCGCGACGGCAGAACAACCGGTTCGCGATTTCGCTGGTCATACGTCAAAACGTAATCGACGGTGTCGCGCTTCAAATCGTCCAGCATTTCAGCGGCGACGGCGGAAAGCCGGGCTTCTGTGTATCGCATGGCAGCGGGAGGCATCCCGGCGAGCGAACCAAAGTTCCCTTGCTTATCGATCAGAACTTCTCGAACGTTCCAGTTCTGAGCCATACGCACGAGCGTCGGGTAGATCGAACCATCGCCGTGGGGATGGTAGTTACCGCTCGTATCACCGCAGATCTTGGCGCACTTGACCCGGCCGGAATTGGGGCCGAGATTCAGGTCGTTCATCGCGACGAGGATACGTCGCTGAGACGGTTTCAACCCGTCGCGCACGTCTGGGAGTGCCCGACTGATGATGACGGACATGGCGTACGTGACGTAGCTTGTCCGCATTTCGTCCTGGATCGCGATATCCTTCACGCGATCGTTTGGAGCACCCTCAGGAGAAGGATTGGTGGGAAGTTTTGGGTCTTCAGGAGTTCCGTCGCCAGTAGCCAATCGTCGATTCCTTGAAGGGAACGCAAGTCACCCGCAGTTCACTCGATGTGATCGAGCAATTCACCACGAACAAGACGTCCCGTAGGGGGGTTAGGGACCGCCAATTTGCGATCTCTGCATTGGTTTTTCTTGAACCGGAAATAATACCCGAATTAGCATCCAATCTCAACTGACTGGGCCTGTGCAAACGCCGTTTTTAACCGACAAAAACAGAGGTTTTCTGGTTCCGGATGGCCATCTGAGACGTTTACCATCCGTTACGGGTTCCCCAGACGTTTGGGGTGATCAATTCGACGGAATTTCCGCCGGGGTCTCGGAAGTAAATCGAATGCCCACCCTTCGGCCATGTATGCTCTTTTTCGATTTCAATTGCATGAGCAATGAGCTGCTCGCGCCAGGAGTCAATCGATTCTGTTGTCACCCCAAACGCAACATGTCCCGGTCCGGTTGCGCCATGGGAAGGAAACAGATGTGCGTGAGAAGTTGTTTCCGGGTTAAAAATCAGCAACATGCTGCCGGGGCCTACCATGAAAAAGACGTGTCGGCCAGCCTCTTTTGCGATGACTCGCAAGCTCAGGATTCTTGAATAAAAAGCTTCCATTTCGTCGAGATCCTTGCCGTAGATTGAAGTCTCGACAATTGTCTGGATGGGCTGTGGCGGAGTTCCGCTTATCGTTGGGGGACATCCGGGTTGAATCGACTTTCCACTGCTCATCGTGGGCTTCCCGAAAGTGATTTGTAGTACAAAACTTCCTGCTTCTTCGCGCGCCGCGAAGATTTTCTACGGGATGGCGAGGCTCCCGCCGAGCCGCGAATTAAATACAGGCATCGACTCAGCGGCTCGGCGGGAGCCTCGCCATCCCCTTGGGTTGCGGGCAGCGCCCGATACCAGAACATACAGCCTCGGATCGTCGTTGTCATTCAGCACCGCTGCCGAACAAATCTGACAGGTGAAGTGCCAACTGGAAACCATGCCGAATCCAGTCTCACCGTCCAACCGCGAAACAAAAAAACGACGCGGAAGAACATCCTTTTAAGATGTCCTCCCGCGTCGGGGATCTCCCGGTGTGGGCAACCCCTACCCTTTGGGTTGCCCACGGTTTACTCGTTACAAGAAGTCCGTGATTCGAATCTCTCAATTCTTACACGACTTGTCCTTCTTTGTTTCTTTTTCTTCGTTATTCGGTTGCTTTCAAAACCAGGAACCTGGAATTTTGTCCGTCAGAGACGAGCAGTAACAGTGTCTTGGCATCCTTGTTCCGGATGACGGCTTCGTTGAATTCGTCTGCCGTCGTGACCTTTCGACGATTCACTTGCTGAACCAACATCCCAGGTTCAAGCCCTGCGTTAGCTGCAGGAGAGCTTGGTGATACTTCTGTAATCACAACACCGGCATCCTCGCTGTAGCCGAATTTTTTCGCCAGTTCTGCTGTCAAAGGCTGAACCGAGAAACCCCAGGGGCTTGACGATTTTTGTGTTTCCTTAACGGACGACACCGATCCATTTTCTGGAAGTTTGTCGAGCGTGACGGCGACGGGAAGCCGCTGGCCATCGCGAACGACAGTGAGGTTAACCTTCGAACCGGGGGCTTTCATTGCAATCGCATTTCGGAATGATGCCGCTTCATCAACGGGCTTTCCATCCAATTCAACGATCACATCTGCTTGCTTGAGTCCTGCTTTTTCACCAGGCGCACCTTTCTGAACATCACCCACAAGGACGCCATGCGAATCTTTCAATCCAAAATGATCGGCAAGTTCCTGGTTCAAGCCTTGTATCCTGACACCAAGATATCCTCGAACAACCGTTCCGTGATCGATGATCTGGTCGTAAACCTGTTTCGCCATTTCAATTGGGATCGCAAAACCAAGACCAACCGATCCACCAGTCTTACTGAAGATCGCAGTGTTAATACCGATTGCTTCGCCACGCAAATTTACGAGTGGTCCACCGGAATTACCAGGGTTGATCGCGGCATCGGTCTGGATGAAGTTTTCATAGCTGTTAATTCCAACACTGTTACGTCCGACCGCACTGACGATCCCTGCCGTCAAAGTCTGCGTCAGCCCAAATGGAGCGCCGGAAGCCAATACCCATTCACCAACTTCCGTCGTTGTCGAATCGCCAAGCGGAAGCGTCGTCAAATTCTTTGCATCAACCTTGATCACGGCGACGTCACTTTGAGAGTCACTGCCGACAACCTTCGCCAGCATTTCCCGTCCGTCATGGAATCGGACGGTCACCTTGCTCGAATCACCCACAACGTGATGGTTCGTCAGGATATAACCGTCTGACGAGACCACAAATCCCGATCCTTGACCAACTACGGCATGTTTCTGGCTCGGCTGCTGCCGTTGCCGAAGTCCCTCAGGAATCCGATCTCCGAAAAATCGCTTCAACATTTCGTCATTGAGCGGATTGGGCGCGTCGTCGGAAGGGCCATTTCCCAATTGAACTTCGCTTCCAACCTTCTTTTCAACTTTGAGTGATACGACTGCCGGAGAAATCCGCTTTGCGATCGAAGCGAATGCCCGGCCTGATTGTTCCAGCCCCTGAAACGCCGCCTGGTCGGCACTTGTTGATGCCGCCTGCGGCGGAGTCGCATACGCCATATAGCCGACCCCTCCGAGTAATATCATTGAGGCAGCGGTCAGACGACTGGCGAGCTTTACCGTTGATCTGTTTGAGTTTTGATTCTTCATGATTTCATCTCCTATTGTTGATTGTTGTTTGTTGATAAGCATCCCAACCGTTCGTGCTGTTCCACGAACTTGATGGCAAGGAGAGAGATCGCAAGTGCGATGCCAACAATTTCAATTTGAATTCGCAGGGCTACAGTAAAAGGAGATTCAGGCCATTCTGCGAATAAACGGGCTTCTGAGACACGCCTGACAACGAAATTGGCAGGGGCATCAACACTCATCAAGACGAGTCTCCACGGGGCAATCTGCCCCATCGGGGAAATCTGCCCCACACACCGTAGCATGGGGTTCAGCCCGTGCGACGCTATACCGAACCGCGAAGCGGGTACACGCATCATCGGCTAATGAGGTTGGCGGAAGCTTCTGCTCACGAGAGCCGCTGAGTCGATGTGTCTATGTTCTGGGGTCGGGTGTTCAAATTTCAAAATTGGCCATCACGGGATTCTTGGATATTAAGGACGTTGATTGGCCAATATTGAAATTTGAACGCCCGACCCCCTCTTCGAAACCAGTAGCTGCAGCTTCCAGCCGCTGAAGCAAAATATGTGCGGAGGCTGGAAGCCTCCACTACAAAAACGGACATCCGATCCGCGTGATTCGCCTCGCCGTCCAATTCACGAAGCCGCATCATCTCCAACAACTTCGCCCATTTGCTTCAGCTTGCGATACAGCGTTTTTCGATCAAACCCCAGAATCTGAGCGGTCAGCGTACGGTTTCCATGAGTGACCTTTAACACGTGTTTAATGTACCGACGCTCCACCTCTTCCATCTTCAGCAATTCCGTCGGATTGTCGCCGCCAAGTTCGAGTTGAGTCCCTCGGTAGTTCCGGATTTTGTCGGGCAGATCGTCAACCGCAATCCGGTCAAATCGAGCCAGTGCCACGGCTCGTTCAATCGCATTCCTCAATTCGCGCACGTTTCCAGGCCATTCGTAATCCAGCAATTTCTGAGCGGTCGCGTCAGACAAGCCAACAATCTGCTTGCCATTTCCAGAGGCGAAATCTTCGAGGTAATGCTGAGCCAGCAGCAAGACATCTGTCCCGCGAGATCGTAGCGGCGGAAGTTTGATCTGGATGACGTTAACTCGAAAATAAAGATCTTCACGGAAGCGCTTCTCTTCGACTGCTGTTTCCAGATCGCGGTTCGTGGCGGCAATCAATCGAACATCAAACGGGACTTCCTTATCGCTGCCGACAGGACGAACCGTTCTCTCTTCCAGGGCGCGTAATAACTTCGGTTGCAGGGTAAGCGGAAACTCGCCCAGTTCGTCCAGAAACAGAGTGCCCCCGTCCGCTTGCAGAAACAGCCCTCGATGGTCGGAAACCGCGTCAGTGAACGAGCCGCGTTTATGTCCGAACAGTTCGCTTTCCAAGAGTGATTCGGGAAGTGCCGCACAGTTGATCGCAACAAAGGGCTTGGTTCTCCGGCGACTTTGCTCGTGAAGAGCTCTGGCAACTAATTCTTTTCCCGTACCGCTTTCGCCAGTAATCAGAACAGAAGCGTCCGTGTCGGCAATTCGACGCAGATCATCAAATAGTCGCCGCATCGCAGGACTTTCGCCCAGCAACTTCGAGAATCGATTCGCCTGCTGCACGCGATCACTCAACATCCGAACTTGTTCCGACAGCGATCGATGCTGGATGGCCCGTTCCAGTCGAATTGCCAGTAGATCCAGTTCAACCGGTTTGCTGACAAAGTCGTAGGCACCCGCACGCATCGCTGCGACCGCGGTTTCCAGGCTGCCAAATGCCGTCATGACGACGACGGGGATGTCTGGCCGATTCGCCACAATCCGTTCACACAATGCCAGTCCATTCAGACCAGGCATTTGCAGGTCGGTCAGAATCACATCGAACTGTCCGTCCTGAATTGAACGCAGTGCTTCGTCGGCCGAAGTCCGCCACTCCGACTGAATATTGCGACTCGCAAGATCCGCCTCAATCAGTTCGCACATGCTTCGGTCATCGTCAACAATCAGGACTCGTCCTGGCATGGTTACTTCCCTTCCGGAAGGTAAACCCGAAAATGGCTTCCTTGACCGAGCTTCGATTTGACGTCGATCCAACCGCCATGTTCCTGAACAATACCATATGCGATCGAGAGTCCCAGTCCCGTTCCCTGCCCGACATCCTTTGTGGTAACGAAAGGTTCAAATAGTCGGTTAAGAATCTCATCAGGGATTCCATGACCGGTATCTTCGACCGACAGACAATAATAGTCCGCAACATTCGCATCGTTTGAAGGGGGCGAAAGGTGCTCGCGCGAGACCCCGATTGTGACTCGACCACCGGCAGACGTGGCTTGGATTGCATTCATCACCAGGTTCGTCAGGACCTGCTGAATCTGTCCCGGATCGACACATGCCGACATCGGTTCTGTCGCTTCGTTGATAATCAGATCAACCCCATTTTTGCGACTCAATGGATTTAGAATCTTTGACGTTTCGCGAACTATCATCTGTAAGTCGACGGGGACACGTCGTGATTTTCCACTCCGAGAAAAGTCTAAAAGCTGACGAATAATTTCCGCCATGCGTTCGGCTTGTGACTTGATGATCTGGGCACTCTCGACAATCGCGTCGGGAGCCAATCGACCGGACGAGATAAGCGATGCCCGACCCGTAACAACGTTTAGCGGCGTCCCCAGTTCATGAGCAACTCCCGAGGCAAGTTGTCCGACGGTTCGCAGTCGGTCTGAATGCCTTAGTTGTTCAATGGTCGCAATTCTTGCATCGGCTTCATGACGAATTTTCAGCTCAGACTCCGATAGGCTTCGGCACATCTGATTCAGTGTGTCCGCCAGTTCCGAGAGTTCGTCGCGACTGCGTAATTCGATCGGGTCAGAAAGATCACCGGTGCTGACGCGACGAGCTTTATCGATCAGCCGTTTCAGTGGCCATCCAACCAGCCAGATTCCCAGTAACAGTGTCGCACCGATACTGCTCAGAATGACGATCGCGGTCAGCGCGATTTTTCGATAGATCGACGTCCAGACAAAATCATCCGTGACACTCAGCGGTTCAGACAATTCGAGTGCGCCGGGACGTTGGCCGACGTTGACTCCCACATACGTGACCAGAAATTGCCTTCCATCCCTGGTGCGATACTGCAGTGTGACCGGTTCATCAAGTGTCACCTGCCCCAGCCGATCCGTCGGCGCGTGCGGACGGTATGTTTCACTGCCGTAATCATCGAGCCAGACCCAGCGAATCATGAGCAGGCGTTCTCGTTCGTTGGCGGCCTGGATCAGTGCCAGCGCGACGTCCGGTCCTTGGCGTCGCCATGCATCCGCGACCAGTTCTTTCATGGCACTACCGATTCGATAGGCCTTTCGTTGCAATTCATCTCTCAAGAAAGCCGACTCACGGCGCACGGAAAGATAGGCGTCCACGACCAGAATCAGGACGATCAAAGCAATCAGAGCAAACACCAGTTTGAACGTCAGCTTCATGGAAGTTTGGTCACAGTGAGTCTTTCACGCTAGCCATGTTCGCTCCCAGCATTCGTAGCATGGGCTTTAGCCCGTGCAAGATTTTTTGCCACACGGTCTAAAGTCCATGCTACGGCTCACGACTCACAATTTTCAATTTATAAAGCCGGCAACCTCGATGCGATGACGGCTATTTTAAATCACAGCATGCCCCCCCTTCGGTCATGCTGTGAACCTCAAAAACAATACCCCGCTCGGAACGAATTCCGGCGGGGCGATGTATCGGTCTAAACCAACAATTTCGCGATGTATCCACTCGCGAAAATACGGGTTTATCGTTTCGAGAACTGCGGTGAACGACGAGCTTTCTTGAAGCCGTATTTCTTACGTTCAACCATTCGGCTGTCTCGGGTCAGGAATCCATTTTCGCTGAGCAACGCGTGGAAGCTAGGGTTCAGAGCTTCGAGAGCACGAGCGATACCCATCACGATGGCCCCGGTCTGACCCGTGGTTCCACCGCCGTTGACGCGAACCCACAAATCGACTTGACCCAGCTTTTCGGTTGCTCGCAAAGGAGCTTCAATCATTTGCAGGTCGCGAATGTTCTTGAAGTATTCTTCGAGTTGACGACCGTTGATCGAAGTCGC